>Ga0272443_10000157_pt1 | contig 129448 bp, 98 predicted proteins | sample SSMAcet12_FD_193581 | JGI IMG/M metagenome (GOLD analysis project Ga0272443, IMG submission 193581) | Marine sediment archaeal communities from Little Sippewissett salt marsh, Falmouth, MA, United States - SSM-Acet-12 | ecosystem: Environmental > Aquatic > Marine > Wetlands > Sediment ... | reverse complement strand
ACAGCCAACAAGAGTCGTTTGTTCAAGAGGACATTATCCTATGACATTTCCATCAAGCGTTCCTTTACGTTACTCATCTTCTTCATCCTCTTTGCTTTCTACCGTGCGGTTCCCAATGGGTACCATTCATCGGCGCGGTTCCTTTACAACGTTCTGTTAATTTTCATTTTCACCAGCTATTTCAACACATACGTCCGATACATCTACAGCCATTATGACAGATTCACCGTATGGAGCGATCTAGTCACAGGGCTGATGTTTGTCATCCTAACCAATTACATCCTGCTGTATGGTTTCGGAATAGAATCCATGCAGGCGCAGACCTATATCAGCACAATGTCTTCGAATTTTGGACTGACCGAATCACGAATATTTTTTCCGATAGCATTCAATGCACGTGAATACTCCCAGTACTGCGGTTTGTTGAGTGTGATCAGTTTTGGATTGTTGTTGCGGAACAAGGCAAACGACAGGGCCGCAAAGAGAAGAAATCGCGCACTATTTATCAATATCGTTGTCGGGATTGCCACAGTTCTGATTGTAGATGCGAGAATGACCTTAGGCATCACCATTTTTGCGATGATGGTACTGTTTGTATTGAAATATCGAGATCTGCGAATACCCATCTTTTTTACTAGCATCCTTGTCTTTCTTCTATTCCCAGCGTTGTATTTTCTCGCACTTATTCTGTTCAAAATCGAAATCGACTGGGTGAGTGCCTCAAATACATTTTCCGGACGGCTTTACATATGGGCAACAGGATTAATCAACTTTCCCAATCTCTCATTTGTTGACCTACTGTTCGGAAAGGGCATTTTCAGCCATGCCACGCTAGGCTTGAGTCAGTACTATGGATTGCTGTTCGAAAATTGGGTAGACAATTCCCGTATCCAGCTGCATAACGGAACGATTCAGAACCTGTACGACTTGGGCATCGTGGGCTTGGGAGTCTTTCTCTGGTTTATCATCTCCATGGTCGTCCCACTCTTCAAGGGGTGTCGCGACGGCAAGAACCATGACACCTATTGGTTCAATGTTATCGCGATGACCTCGATTCTTTATTATCAGGGCTTGTGGGTCACTGAATCTACAACTCCCCTTTATTTCCTATCTTATCTATTGCTGCTTCTTTTCTTTAAGGCTGTAATAGGCACCCTTCCATCGCCACCCGGAAAAGGGGTTGAAACCAGCAAGACATAGGTTCTTAAATTCGAACGCTTTTTATTACATGCAATGAGTCGTTCAGAGATGCGAAACTTAGCCAGAAATTCAGCGGTACTATTCATGACCCTGTCCCTCTTTGCATTCTTCTTGCTAATACCAACAGGGTGTGCTGATTCGAGTAAGACTAAGGTTTTCACTCGAGATACTGATTGCTACCTCAAGGACGCACCATTCAGTGTATATCCATGGCGCGGCGATGCACTTAGACAGGCGCCGAATGACGTTAAGGTTGAGCATGACACATCCGGATGGGTACTCACTCTTCCACCTCGGGGAAATGCAGCGCTGGTGTCATCCTGGATCACCGGTTTATCTGAAGAAACGCTACAGATTCGAATACGAACTCGAATCCATTCGGGGCATTCTTCAATCCGGCATATCGTAAAAATTCATGAGGGAGACAGGATTCGTGAGGTGCTGAACACGCTCGTTTCGATCCAGAATCTAGATACTACAATAACGATTCATCCTGAACTAAAACGAAACGAAGCTGTCTGTCTTGACTTAAGACTATCATCCGGTCCCGTGACTGTATATTTAGATGAGTTCTCGATTCTGGATAGAGAGGCGAATCCGGTTTTTCCCTCCTCCCTCCTTCTTCCCTCAACTGATTTGATGGTGAACGACCAAGAACTTAAGCTGGTGAGCCGGCATGCATCTACCCTGAAAACGGTGCCGGACATTTCCTATTCAATACTTGACAGCGAGGGGAACAAAGTATTTCAGGGAACACTTAAATCAGCCGAAGATTCAGTCTCTGTCTCACTCCCCATCGGTTGGTACAGGGTAATCTCAGAGACCAATGGTGATTTGTGCCAAACCAGTTTCGCGGTCATCCCTGAAAACAACAACGGTGAACAAAACGATACAAATCCGTTGGGCCTGCATGTCACTGCGACCGAGGCGGGGGCCAATCTTGCCAGCCTGTTGGGCGCAGGATGGGTTCGTTGGCATGGCGCGGATTTATTGAAATGGAAAGCTGTGGAACCGAATATGGGGGAGTGGTCCTTTCCAGACAACACCGTTTCCCTGTTTGAGCAGGCGGGACTTTCCCAGCTAGGAGTACTAGGCATGCCACCTGACTGGGCATCCAGTGACCCGGCTGCTCCCTCTATTCCGCACTCTAGCACCTATTTCGGTCCTGCTGCCCAACCACCAGCAAACCGTGACGAGTGGCAAGAGTACGTCCGCCAGACTGCACAACGCTATTCTGGTATCATCAACCGCTGGGAGGTCTGGAACGAGCCCGACATCCATTTTCTCGTCGGTGGAGCTGAGGGCAAAGCTATTGACTATTCAAATATCTGGAAGGCTGCGGAAGAGGTCGCAAATCGCGAGAATTTACTGGGTCCAGTGCTAGCTTATTTTATCACCGAGGACAAGGTCCGACCAGGCACAGGAGGCTTCCCAAAAAATGATTTTTATCGCTATCGCGATACAAATTTTTTCCAAAAGTTGAAACAGACAGAGGTTCTAGACTCGCTTACAACCTTCAGTTTTCACCACTATTCAAGCCTTAACGAACCCTTTTCGTTGCTGCGAAAGAATCTGTCAGTTGAGGTGGAGAAACTGCATAAGGACTTTCCGCTATTAAAGGAAATCTGGGTAACGGAGTCCAATGTGCTGGGGAGCACAGAGTCATTATCCGATGAACTCGATATTGCTTCCCGTATGGTCCGTGACATTCTTGCAATGCTTGCCAACGGAGTGGACAAGGTGTTCACGTATGCAGCTTTTGCCCCCATGCATGGGGAACTCTATGGATCTCGATACAGCAATTTTTATCGATATGGAAGCCCTGCCCCAAGGCTGGCTGCCTACTCGGTTTTGTCCTCCCTGGTCATGGGACCTGGCGGCCCCGCTCAAATTTCTGAAGGGGTGACAACCCGGGGAGAGTCATATTACCTTTTGCGACCTGACGGAAGAAAAATCATTGCCTGGTATGCTAGCGACAATGACCTGACGATTCAAATTCCCGAAGCAGGCTGGCTATGGAACGCGACCGGAATACTGGAATCTGTGAATCGAGGCGAGAGCATAACAGTACCTGCAAAAAGGATCAGGTATCTGTTGCCCATAAAGGAGTAGAGAAGATGCGGATTCGGGCCGGAGACATTACTCCTAAACGAGTTTACGATGCTCTGCAGAGAAGACTTGAGGATATCCCCGATAAGCGTGCGTGGACCCATTCTCCGCTTGGAGTGCAGAATCGCGCGGGACTCGAGAAATTCCGTGATATCCACAAAAGGGAACGCTGCTTTCTGATGGCGAATGGTCCAAGCCTTGGCAGGATGGACCTCAGCCCTATTAAAGATGAAATCACAATCGGCCTGAACCGTATCTATCTCATCTTTGATCAGCTAGGCTTCCAGCCAACCTATTACGCAGCCAGCAACGAACTGATTATCGAGCAGTTCCACGAAGATATCCGTAAGCTGGAAATGCCGAAATTTATTGGATGGCACAGACGGGAGTACCTGTTAGACGACAAGGATGTCCTTCCCGAGAATACCTGCTTTCTTCGGGACAAGCTCTCATTGGAAGACACGTTCAGCAAGGATGTGACAAAGGGGATAACGTCCGGAGGAACGGTCACCTACCACATGCTGCAGCTTGCCTACTTCATGGGAATCCAGGAAGTCGTCCTGATTGGACTTGACCACAACTTCAAAGAGCAGGGTACTCCAAACAAGATGGAAGTGAGAACGGGCACTGACGAAAACCATTTTCATCCAGATTACTGGCCAAAAGGCAGCAAATGGCAATTACCCGACCTGTATCGAACGAACATTGCTTACGCAAACGCACGCAAGGCCTTCGAAGCTGACGGTCGAAAAATTATTGATGCTACTCCCGGGGGAAAGTGTGAAATATTCGAGAAAACCGATTTTGCATCGGTTCTGAACACATCAGGATCCGGAAAGGAACTATGAACAAAGTGTTCGATAAAGTCGTCGGTTACGCTGATTTCAACAAGGTTGACGAACCGGCTCTAAAGCGAAAAGCGGAAATCATCCATGATATCGTACTTCCCCATTTAGAGAAGAATCCGCCGGAAAACATTCTGGTCGCTGGCTGCGGCGAAGGTTCCGAAGCTGTATTGCTGCACAACACCTTCGGCAGCTTTACGGTTGGCATAGACAAAGGACTCACTGAAAGCAGTAAAAGCGAAAATGGAAAAGTCGAACTTCATCCGGGTGATATTTCGAACCTTGAACACAAAGACGCATCGTTCGACTTCATTTACAGCTATCATGTCCTTGAGCATGTAGAGGATCCCGATGCCGTTCTCCGCGAAATGCGAAGAGTGATTACCGCCAACGGCGCATTCTTTGTGGGCTTCCCGAACAAGAATCGAATGGTCGCTTACGTTGGTACTCATACAGGCGAAACTACATGGGATAAGATCCGCTGGAACCTGAATGACTACAAAGACCGTTTCATTGGACGGTTCGAAAACAAGTATGGTGCACACGCCGGTTTTGCACAAAAACCATTCATGAAACATGCAGCTCAATACTTCAATACGGTTATCCCAGTTCGGAACGAGTACATGGTCGCCAAATACAGCAAGTACGCATCAGCGATCCAACTTATGATAAGGACGGGGTTCAGCGAGCTGATCTTTCCGTCTAATTATTTTATTCTTAAACCATAAAGCACCCGAACGTTCTCAGACAAGGAAAGCAGAGATGCCGGACTATCCATTCCCTGTTTCATCATTCAAAATCCTGGGTGTACGAGTCGACGCATTGACGCGCGCGAAAACTCTCGCCGTCATGGACCATTGGATTCAAACCAACCAGAAAAGCTACGTGGTTCTGACAGGCGCCCACGGCATCATTGAAATGCAGGACGACCCTCTCGTCAGAAAAATCAACAACGATGCTGGACTTGTGACTCCAGACGGTATGCCAGAGGTTTGGCTGGGCAAGTTGAATGGCCACAAAGAGATGGAAAAGGTCTATGCACCCGACATTATGATGGATGTTTATGCGGTCAGCCCAAAACGGGGATACCGTCACTTCCTATATGGTGGAAAAGAAGGAGTCGCGGATAAACTCGCAGACGTTCTTCGTCAGAAATACCCTGGCATTCAAGTTGTAGGAACCTACTGCCCCCCCTTCCGCACCCTGACGGATCAAGAAGTCACGGATGTACAGAACCAGATAAATGAGTCGAAGGCGAACATCGTCTGGTGTGGTCTGGGCTGTCCCAAACAGGAACGGTGGATGAACCAATTCCGTCCTCTGGTCGACGCACAGGTGCTCATCGGTGTTGGTGCCGGATTTGATTTTCTTTCGGGCGAAAAACCCCTCGCGCCAAAATGGGTACAAAAATCGGGGTTCGAATGGTTCTACAGAATGGTCAGTGAACCTAAAAGGCTGGTGGGTAGATACGGAAAGATTGTTCCGCGGTTCATCTGGTTGAACCTGTTGGAGAAGATCGGTCTATATCGAGTCAAATGATTTGTAGATGTCGTTTAGAATAGAAAAGCCCCGGCGCTTGAGCACCGAGGCTTTTTTATCACTCTTTTCCCGGGCCGAGATCACTCACCACCATGCAACGGTTTCCCGTCGTATCGAACCTTGATAGTCACTTTGCGAACATGGCTGTGATCTTCAAGTGTCATGCAGGGCTGGTGGGCATCCTCAAAAAGAAATATCGAGAACGTGCCGGGCATCGCGCGTAGAACTTCGTAAGTGTCCGGACGAACATAATATCCTTTGTCCCGCTCTACATCGAACGGTTCCTTGAGCTCCATTCCCTCGAGGGGTCTCCAGCCAACCCCCTCTCCCCCTTCATAGATATACTGGATGTCCGCATAATCGCGGTGCGCCTCAAAGTTGCATTTATCGAGGGGACGTGTGTCATACTCCTGTACCATCGCATAGACATCCTCGCCGTCGAGATTGATTGTTCCCGAGTGGACATTCGGATCAAACTGCTCGAGAAACCTGAAGGCCTTCGCGAATTGCGACGACTCCGGCACATACTTACGCCAATTTTGCAGGCTATCCTGAATCACGTTGACTTCTCCTTTTCGCTGACAACATCGTAAATGACTTAGTACCTGTAGTGCATACCGCCTATTACTCGCGTGTAATCCTGATTGATATAGCTGCCTGATGCGGCTGACACAAATATCTGTAGCTGTTCCAAAGCTCTCCACGTAACGGTGACACCGACCTCATCCCTGTCCTGTCTCTCACCTGCCAGGAAAGGATAGATACCATCGTTTTTATACCGCGACTCCAGGTACGATCCCCCGACTGGCTCCTCGCCTTCAGGAGTTGCCCCATGACGCCGTTTGATGCCGAACAGATCCAAGGTCAGATCATCGTAGGGATTCCAACGGATCCGGCCATAAAGCTCATCGCTGTTGGGTTCAAGTTGGCTGCCGAGCATCTCGCCATAATGAGAGGGCAGGTTGATGTCATACCAGTGGGTGTAAACGAAGGGACGCAAGCGTGTGTATTCAACTCGAAGATCAACTCTATCTAATCCGAGGGGAGCGAGCCAGCGACTCCCCGCGACAAAACCTGTGCGATTGCCAAACTCGTCGGAGAACAGCGCCCCAAAATTCATCTCGTCGATAAAGAATTCGCCGTATACCAGAAGCCCCTTCATCAGGCGAACACGCATATCCGCGGACCACATCACGTTGTCATCATAATCCTGGTTGTGTCCCTCGGACCAGAAAATGTTTACAGGAATCATGTAGCCGAGTTCGGGGTCACGTTCGCCGTAGATCACCGCCTCGGTAAAACCAAATGCCAGCCATGATTTTGGCATCAATTCCAATCTGTGCGCCGCCACATACTTTTCACGTCCAACCATCCGGGAATTGCCTTCCACAGATACGTACACAGTGTCGTCCGGCACCTCTCCACTTGCATCAATCTGCCCATGGAAGAAGGTGAACAGCATCTTATCCCGCCAGTTGAATTCCATCTCCACGTATGGATAAGCCAGATACTGATCGGCGAAAACCAGCCGTTGAAAAAGTCCGGGACCCCAGGCATGTTTTCCTCTGCCAGCCCGGAACCGGAATAGCTCACCCTGGTAGGCCATGTAGGCAATGGTCTCATCGAAGGAGAGCGAGGAACCGTCGTCACTACGGGCGATATACCCTGCATACTCGCTGTAGGGATTAGTATGAGTCCCGCCACCTGACTCCACGGTGTCGGTGAACCGAACAAAGGCGCCAAACCTCCCTTTCCATGTCAGCCACGTCTCCAAGCCCCATCCATGGATCGTGAAGGACTCCTCCCGGAATAAATCGTCCTGAACAATCTCAAATCTTTGAAGGGTGTTTATCCCGAAATCCAGTTCGTTTTCCTCATCCCGCACCTGATAGAAATCAAGATTTTTTGAGAAGAGTGAGCCATTCATGTCGCCGAGTCGCTTGAACAAGGGATGAAAGAACCGGAAGGTTTTACTCGTGCTCTCGGGAACATACGAGAGGTCCCATTCAAGGCGGTAAATGTGTAAGAGGTATGCGCTGTAATCATCCAGCGCCCCGTTATCGTCCATCACCTGAAGGCGGGTGACCACTTCTCTGGTGCCAAAGGGATATCGTGCAGGGATCGGTTGATCCAGGTAGCCAAGCACCCAGTATCGCTCGAGATCGAGGTTGTCCCCATTGTACCTCTCGATGACCAGCGGACTGGAAAAGGAGGTCAATGGAGAAATAACAATTAACAGCAAAATCAACAGAACGCAGGAGAATGATATTTTAATAGTACCCATGTGCCTGTTGCCCCGTAGGTTGGGTGTTGTGGTGTGTGAATATAGCCTTGTAACCGCAATTGTCTCAATGACCGCAGTCTTCGCCGAAAAGCTTTCCACCGTAAAGAAAATCCCCCGCGATTTGCTGTCACGGGGGATGAAAGTGCTTTCGGTATGTTACGCGTTTGCGGCAGCTTGTTCAACCTCGGCAGCAATCCACTTGTAGGTCCGTTCCAAACCTGCATGAAGCGGTTCAGACGGCGCCCAACCAAGCTTCTCCTTGATCAGCTTGTTGTCCGAGTTACGGCCACGCACACCCAATGGACCCGGAATGTGTTTGATGTTGATCTTCTTTCCCGCAATTTCCATGGCCATTTCAGCGAGCTGGTTAATAGTTACCATCTCATCCGAACCAATGTTGACCGGACCGAAGAAATCCGGAGAGTCCATCAGCAATCGAATTCCTTGCAGGCACTCGTCGATGTAGAGGAACGAACGGGTCTGTTCTCCATCACCCCACATCTCGATCTCGCCGCCATCGGGAGTCTCAGCAACCTTGCGACACATGGCCGCGGGTGCTTTTTCACGGCCACCAGTCCATGTACCCAAGGGACCAAAGATGTTGTGAAAACGAGCCACACGGACATCAATGCCATAGTTACGATGGAAGGCAAAGTAAAGCCGCTCGCTAAACAGTTTTTCCCAGCCGTATTCGCTGTCCGGTCCCGCAGGATAGGCGGAATCTTCAGCGAGGTTGGGATTCTGAGGATCAAGCTGATTACGCTCAGGATAAATGCATGCAGAAGAAGAGTAGAATATCTTCTTCACCTTGGCTCTAGCGGCTGCCTCGATTACTTGAAGGTTTATCAAAGCAGAATTGTGCATGACATCCGCGTCGTTCTCGCCGGAAAAAATAAATCCAGCACCACCCATGTCGGCGGCAAGCTGATATACCTCATCAAACGGTTGATCAACAACGTTCCTGCAAACGACTGGATCACGGAGATCACCAATCACAAATTCGTCCGCATCTGTCGTTTTGTGCTCATGGTGCTTAAGGTCGACCCCGCGCACCCAAAAGCCTTCGCTCTTCAGACGGGTCACAAGATGACCGCCGATAAAACCGCCAGCCCCACAAACGAGCGCTGTTTTCTTGGAACTCATTTTCTGTGACTCCTGTGCTTGAAAGTCTCTATTAAAATCAAACGTGGGCTATACCAAGAAGAAAGAGTATAACCCCAAAGGACTTAGGTTTCAACCTAGCGGGTATCATTGGGAGCCCAATCGCGTTTTATCACTACCCGGATTAAAGGGTCCCTGCTTCAAGAGGAGAATCTCCGAACTCTTTACTGCCTCCAAAGCGTGATAGACATCATAAATCAGTATCCCGTCACCCGTTTTCAACTCAACAATATCGATCAGGTTTCCGTCTTGTTGAAAAAGCGAGACAGCACATTCCCCTTCACGGACAAAGATCCATTCCTGAGAAATCGGTGGTGCGGTTGTTCCCGAAAGATGTGAATGTGCCTCAACGCGGTGTCCTGACGGATACCCGGCCAACGCCAGTTGAAATCCATCTTCGCTATTAGAAAAAAAGAGGGTTTTCCCCTCTCCTTTGGCTTCCGAACGAATGATGAGGGCGATTCGCTTGCCCTCGAAGTTGATCTCTCGAACACCTTCACTCTGTGACACAGGGTAAACTCCACACCTGAATCTTGGTTGTTGTCAGACCATCCCTATCAGGGCGTTAGCAATTCTCGAGGCTGTCTTGCCATCCCACAGCTCGGGGATTTTGCCCTCTTTCCATTTCCCTTCGAGCAGGATATTGGTCATCTCGAGCAACGCTCCAGGTCTGGTATCCACCTGTTCATTCGTTCCGATGGTCACAGTTATCGCACGTTCCACACTCGGCCGGAGCGTCAGGCAGGGAATCCCCAGATAGGTAGTCTCGTCTGCTATGCCGCCGGAATCGGTGATCAGTCCTTTCGCACATTCGACCAGCGAGAGGAAGTCCAGATAATCCTGGGGCGCAATCAACCGGACGCCATCCGACTTCAGCAACCGCTCCAGCAAATTAAACTCTGACAACCTGTGCGAAGTACGTGGATGTAGGGAGAATAGAATTGGAAGCGTTTCGCTGATTTCCAGCAGTTCGTCAATGAGATAGCTGAACCGCTTTTTGTCATCGACATTATAAGGTTGATGCATGGTCACAAGGATATAATTTTTACACTCAACATCAAACTGCTTATAGGTCTGGCGCTCTTTGATGACCGGAAGGAATCTTATCAATGCATCTACCATCAGATTTCCGACTACCACAATGTTGCTTTCAGGGATACCATCGCGGACAAGATTTTCACGGGAGATCGTGCCTGTAGCAAAGAGCAGATCGCTTACTGTTTCCGCGACTCGGCGATTGATCTCTTCCGGGTGTTTTTTCATCCCCGTCCGCAGACCAGACTCGATGTGAGCTATGTTCAGGCCCAATTTTGCAGCGGTGAGCGCACCCGCCATTGAGGAATTGGATGCACCGTAGACAACAACCCAGTCGACTTCGATTCCCTTGAGAATGTTTTCCAGCTCCCTCATGATATCGCCGGTCATACGACCGTGATTGCCCGAACCCACACCCAGATCGAATCTCGGGCTGGGTATACCCAACGTTTTAAAAAAGGAGGAATAAAGCTCTTCGTCATAGTGTTGCCCTGTGTGGATAATCGTATGATTGACGTCCCGACTTTTCTCAAAGTGCCATGCAAGCGGTGCAACTTTGACAAAGCTCGGTCGTGCTCCAACCACGGATACTATGTTCATGGGTGTCGCCAAGCTAATCTCCTCCTGCAGCAGAGCATAAAAGATTCCAGACTATACGATCGCACCTGCTCTTTATTACCAACTTATCCGAATCGTACCAGGAGTGGCGGCCGACTCTAGATGCCGCGCATGGCCAGGAACAGGGTTCTCCAGAGGATGGTAAGATCCAAGAGAAGCGACCTGTTGTGGATGTAGTACAAGTCGTAATCGAGGTTTTCATGGATCGGCATTGTCCTGTCCAAGGACAATTGCCAAAGTCCGGTTATCCCCGGCTTTACAGCAAGCCGAAGCCGCTGCAAATCAGTGTACTGCTCTACGATGAACGGCATCTCTGGCCGTGGGCCAACAAGACTCATATCCCCTTTGATTACGTTGAGGATTTGAGGCAACTCGTCCAGCGAGGTCTTGCGCAGGAATCGGCCGATCTTGGTAATCCGTTTGTCCGTCCTGTCACTCGGGCTGATCCCGTACGGATTCGTATTAGTATACATAGAACGAAACTTGTAGAGCATGAAGGGCTTGCCGTTCGTGCCAATCCGCTTTTGTTTAAAAATGACCGGACCTTCCGAGCCACGCTTTATCATAATCGCGATGGGGATCGTGACGGGAAGCAACAGGATACCGATCATCAGGCCGGCGGCCAGATCGATCAACCGCTTCACCGATTCGTAGAGAGGCAGTTTCGTTACTTTACGAGGACGAAGAATCGGAACAAAATCCAGCATCTCGACTTCGAGTGATTGCGCCGGATACTGTCCAATAGAGGGCACAATCGAGACATCAATGTCGTTCGTGCGGCAAGTGGTAATCAGATTCTCGATCTGGTCGGATGGCATGTTCAAATCATTGATCCAAATCTCATCCGGCCGGTTATCCTCGAACAAGGGACCCGCCTGGTCGTATGTGCCAAGAATATCAACAGCGCCACGAACCTGCTTGCTGTTCGTCTTGATCTGTGTCCCAACGCGCTCGCTGGACTTATCGAGGAACCCGACGACTTCGTATGAATTGGATTTTGTTTCTATCACCCGGCGCAGCAGACACTCGCCCGCAACACCATTGCCGACAATGATCAGTTTCTTTTTCGGACGTTTTCTGGAGCTGAAATCCGGGAGATCGTGAATTCCGAAGAGCGACCGGAGAACCGGATTGATCACCAGGTTCATCGCGATTGCAGTCAGCAACATCGGTTTGCTGATCTGAACAAACTGGAACATGTAGGAGAAGAGCAGCAGGATGATGGGGCTGATCAACAAACCACGCAAGATTCGGTTTGCAGCTGCAGATTCGAGATAGCTGCCCTTAGTGGTATATACCCCTTCCCAGAGGAAAACTACTGTCTGGACTGCAAGACCAATAAGAACCAACGTCCCATAGACATGCGGAGCCCACTGACCACCTTCAAAAGGTGACAGACCAAACAGACTCCACAGACCGAATGCACCCCAGAGCGTGGCAAAGTAGGCAACTGCATCTGCAGAGACGGCCGGAAGTTGTTTCCGCAAACGAAATATCATTTTATCCTCAGTGACCTTTTCCAAACGGGGATCCAGAATGCAGGCGATTGATTGAAAGCTCCGCGCTTCTGGTGATTCCCCCAGTGATGATTAGAAAGATACAATTAGTACTTTCGCTGAGATCTGGAAGATCCCTCATTTTGTTGATCTACTATAAGTGTCATAGAAAAATAATAGTTACTTCATCCGCTAAATCTGAGTATGCAGACAAAGATCGATAAAAAATGTGTCCCGCGTCACCTTGGTCTCGAATAACAAAAGACCGGGAGAGCAACATGTTTTTCGCGCTCTGCAAGTGATGTCAACAGGGAAACAGTTGAATGTGAGCCGATCGATCAAAGCGTTGCAGATGGCAATATACCAATTGTTTAGGGCATTGGAACTCTCTTTTCAGAATTCCCCGGGTTATCTCACTACAATTGACTAATTTGAGAGCTTTATGGCGATTCCTAAATAGTGAAATTATCATATACATCTACCTGTCTCACCACCTCTCAAACCAATAGACTCCAAGAGGCAGATTTTTTGACTTTCGACTTTTATCAGTCAAAATATGGCGGTTGTGGTACATCCTGATAGCGCTGTTATTTCCCGCGTTCCCGGCTTCGGTTACTTGAGTAGAAGCATCCGGGTGGTGCGGGAGACACCCTCCATCCTCAGTTGACAGAGGTATACTCCACTGGGAAGATCGGAACCATTAAAAATCAGCCTGTGGTCTCCAGCTTCACACCACTGATTCAAGACAGTCAGAACCCTCCGCCCGGCGATGTCATATACGGACAGATCGATTACTCCAGATGATGCAATCGAGAAGTGGATGGTTGTTGCGGGATTAAAGGGGTTCGGGTAATTAGGATGAAGGGTGAAATCCGTTTGGAGCAGATTCACCGCACTTTCGTTGATCCCGGTAACTCTGAACAACTCGGTGACTGCTGAACCTGTAGAGTATTCTGTTTCGATCCCAAGCACGGAAGCGGCAGTCACCATGGCATCTGGCAGGACATATTCGGTGTCCGAGACGAATCCCTCGTTCACCCTCGGCCCCGCCACCAGATACATGATGTGGCGACACCCATCACAACCACAACCGTGACCTGAGAAATAATCCGTGTGACGGCCATGATCGTTGGTCACTACCATCGTTGTGTTGTCACGGTAAATCGGATCCGCCTGAATCGCCTCCCAGAGAGCCCCGACGAGGCTGTCCGCCCTTGAGATTGCGCCGACGTAATTCTCCCATACCCCCAAGTGACCGTAATGATCGACATCTGCCAGATAGACCCAAAGGAGCTGCGGATGGTTTTCCTGCATGATGGCAAATGTCTCGTTGAGCACATCGGTGTCTGAAGAGCCCTCGCTGTGGATCATCGGCCAGTAGTCCGGTCCATACTCGGGGTGATAACTCGGAAGCCATAGTGAGCTGATGTATTTGAGGACGTAGACGCAGGAATCGGCTGGCGCTCCTGTTTGCTTCCTGTAATACTCGAAGATGGTCGGATCGTTGGCATACTGTGTGTTTACCGACTGAACAGTCGTGTCGGTTACATCCGTCCATGAACCGCACCACAACGCAGGAATGGCCCGGCTCGTGAAGGTATAATTGTCGTTGTAGAACGCATCGAGGTAGGCGCCGTGATCCGCTATCGTACCCATTTCGGGAATGTATTGACGTGTGGGATCACCCAGTGTTTCTGTGTACCGGGCGCCGTCAATGACGACAAAGACAAGGTTTTCCGCAAAAGAGAAGTACGGGAAGAACATGAGCAGGGCTAGAATAATCACCCCGTTCAGCAAGTTTGCATGTGGCTTAGTCGAACGCACAACCCTCTCCTCCCGCTTCACAAATTCGGACATTGTCTCGGACTGTCTTGAGTGTACAAGATATCAACCTTAACAGCACCAATGTTCGTTCTGCTCCCGCTTTGAGTGATTCCATCGGACTCCTTCCACGGTGGAGTTCATTTGATCAAGAACGGTCGGATGACGCTGAAACCGTTGCAAGGGTTCACGAATCGGCGTATTATACTTCCACTCTTAAGCCAAACAAGTGCATAAGGATTACCGATGAAACGTGCATTGGTAACAGGTGTTACAGGTCAGGACGGCGCTTATCTCGCGGAATACCTGCTTGATCAGGGGTATGAAGTACACGGGATAAAACGCCGCACTTCGTTGATCAACACAGACCGCATAGACCATCTTTATCAGGACCCACACGCGAAAAGCCGCCGCTTTGTGCTCCACTACGGCGACATGACGGACAGTAGTACGTTGGTCAATACGATCGCCGCAGTGCAACCTGACGAAGTCTACAACCTCGCCGCCCAAAGCCATGTTGCTGTCTCCTTTGAAGAACCGGAGTACACGGCGAATTCGGATGCCTTGGGTGTGCTGCGGATGCTCGAGGCGATTCGCATCCTCGGCCTTGAGAAAAAATCGCGGTTCTATCAGGCTTCGACCAGTGAACTTTACGGCCTTGTACAGGAGGTTCCCCAAAGCGAAAAAACGCCATTCCATCCGCGTTCCCCCTATGGCGTCGCGAAGCTGTACGGCTATTGGATTACGGTGAACTACCGTGAAGCCTACGGGATGTATGCGGCAAACGGTATCCTCTTCAATCACGAATCACCCGTCCGCGGAGAAACCTTTGTGACGCGAAAGATCACCCGCGCGCTCGCCCGTATTCACCTCGGACTGCAGGAAACACTGTACCTCGGCAACCTCAGCTCCAAACGTGACTGGGGGCATGCCCGAGATTACGTCCGCGCGATGCATATGATCCTGCAACAGGAAAAACCAGATGACTGGGTAATCGCTACGGGACAGCAGAAGAGCGTGCGAGAATTCGTGACAATCGCCGCCAAGGAGCTGGGGATCAACATCGAGTGGAAACGCAAAGGTGTTGATGAGATTGGGATGGACAAGAGCACCGGCAAAACCATTGTCCGAGTCGACCCCCGTTATTTCCGGCCTGCCGAGGTGGAGACACTGCTTGGCGATCCGACCAAAGCCAGGGAAAAGCTTGGCTGGGAACCAGAGATCACCTTTGAAGAACTTGTGAAGGAGATGATTCACTCCGATCTTGAGGATGCCAAACGTGACAGCGCGATCAAGGATGCCGGATTTAAGACGTATAACAACCAGGAATAGCCGGGGCCGGCATTTTTCGTACAGGGAACATTTGTTGACGAGGTTAATTCCCCTATGAGTTTCAGAGAAAAAATAGAAGCGGCGCTCGACTCCCATGCTCGCACGGTTGAAACGATGCCAAACATTCTCGACGACATCGACTCAGCAGTTTCTGCTGTGACGGAAACACTCCGGAGCGGACATAAGATCCTGCTCGTTGGAAATGGCGGGAGTGCGGCGGATGCTCAGCACTGGGCGGCTGAATGGGTTGTCCGCCTTTCGCACGATATCGACCGCCCCTCCCTCCCTGCAATTGCCCTGACGACGGACACCTCGATTTTGACAGCAGGCGGCAACGACATCGGTTTCGAGAAGATATTCGCACGGCAGATTGAGGGCTTGGGACAAAATGGTGATCTCCTGATCGCGATCTCAACCACGGGGAATTCGGGTAACCTCCTCCGCGCCGTGGAGACCGCGAACACGAAGAGCATGAAGACTCTCGGCATCCTCGGAGCTGGTGGCGGAAAACTGGCTGGGGTGTGCAACCTCTGTGTGGTCATCCCCTCCAACGACACCCAGCGAATACAGGAGATGCACGTATTTGTCGGGCACATGCTCTGCGAACTCAGCGAGCGGGCACTATACACTGGTGAGTGATTCCGGTTTCTGTGTACAAAAGGGGATGGCGTGATGCCATCCCCTTCTTTATTACCTATCAATCTTAATACGCATCACTTTTCCCGCGCGAGAATCTCCTCCTCGTGCTCGCGATACCACTCGTAGGTGCGCTGGATGCCATCCCGGAGCTCCACTTCAGCTTTCCAACCCATGCTCTGCAGCCTTGAGACCTCCATCAGTTTGCGCGGTGTGCCATCCGGCTTGTCGCTCAGGAATGTGATCTCACCCTCATACCCAACGATTTCGGCAATCATTTTGGCGAGTTCACCGGTAGAGACGTCTTCCCCGACCCCAACGTTCAGAAGCCGCTCGAAAGCCGCCCTCTCGATCTCCTCCTCCGGCGCCTCCAGCACAAAACGGATCGCGCGGGCAACGTCCTCCGTATGCAGAAACTCCCGTTTCGGCTTGCCCGTTCCCCACACCTCCACCGCAGGTTTTCCGTCACGCACCGCCTCGTGGAACTTGCGGATCAACGCCGGCATGACATGGCTTGTTTCGAGGTTGAAATTGTCGCCGGGGCCGTAAAGGTTTGTGGGCATCAGGCTGACAGCATCGAACCCATGCTGACGGTGGTAGGCGCGGCACATCATCACACCTGCGATCTTCGCGATGGCGTAGGCGTCGTTCGTCGGCTCGAGCTCCCCGGTGAGCATATGCTCCTCTTTCATCGGTTGGGGAGCGTGCTTGGGGTAGATGCAGCTTGACCCGAGAAAGACGAGCCGTTTGACACCGTGGCGAAATGCCGTGTCAATCAGGTTCGTCTCGATCTGCAGGTTGATCCGAATGAAGTCGGCAGGGTAGGTGCTGTTGGCAAGAATACCGCCCACTTTCGCCGCAGCCACGATCGTCGCCTCGGGTTTGGTCCCGGCATACAACTCTTCCACAGCATGCGGGTCGGTGAGATCCAGCTCGGCGATATCCCGTAGCACCAGATCTTCGTAGCCAGCGCTTCTCAGCTCGCGGGTTATTGATGAGCCAACTAACCCAGTATGCCCCGCGATGTGAACCCGATTTTGATTGTTAATCATTCCCATGGTCTGTCATCCACTTAGTTTCACCCGGGGAACGAAGCCCCCTGACGTATCACTCCAGAAAACCCATCTCCCCGGCAACGTCCGCCAGTACATCCTTGTCGCGTATCACACCAACGAACTCTTCGCCATCCATCACCGGCAGGTTAATAAGATGGTGAATGATCATCATCTGCACAGCGCTGATCAAGGGTGCATGGACATCCACGGAGATCAATTCGTCCGGGACGAATTCTTCGAGTTTCATGTTCATCAACTGGTTGCAACGAGCGTGAAACATCCCGGTCAAACCAAAACTACGGTCGCCATAGGGATCGCCCACGATAAATGAGAGCAAGTCATTCAAGCGCAGCATCATCTGGAACTGTCCACGCTCATCATAAACCACTGCGGAACGCAATCTCGTCCGTATATCCCTTTCGCTTCCTGCGTACATCCCCGACGCCAGCACCTGCACCGCCTTGGCAACCGTTTCGTTCGAATAGAGCCTCGGGTAGAGGTCCGGCGACACCATCAGGTCACTGACTCGGTGCTCGCGCGGTTTCTCCTCGTCCCTGCGGCTTACCAACCTTCTGAGCACAACGAGCATGTCATCCACATTCACCGGGCGAGCCACAAAGACCACCTTCGTCATGTCGATGTCCTGCACGCTGCTTGGAGTCGCGGCGTGGCTGGCGATGACAACTGCGGGCAACTTTGGATGCTGTTTTCTGATGGCCCGGAGCGTCTGCAAACCTCCCACCGCGATGTCCAGAATGACGACATCCGGCAGCTCCTCACCCAACACCCTCAATGCTTCTCCCTGACCGGAGACAAAACGCACAGGGAAACCCATTCGCTGCAGGGTTCTGGCGATCCGGTGGAATTCCGGATCATTATCCACCAGAAGCAGGGAGATCGATTCGATGTCTTCTCTCATCACACTGCTCCGATTAAACACCAATCCACGGCCAATACCACTTGCTGAACGCCAGCAGAAGCAGAAAAGCGACGATGAAGCTGACGATACCGATCCTGAGAAAATCACGCGGTTTCAGGTAACCGCTGGAATAGACTATTGCGTTCGGTGGAGTTCCAATGACCAGCAAGAATGCAAAGGAGGAGGCGCAGGCAGTGGCCAAACCCATGATCGGAACAAGGCCAATTCCCTCGTTCGCAACCGCAGCCATCTTGATCGTAACCGGACCCACCGCAGCGGCAGTTGGACCATCCGCCAGAACGTTTGTCAGGGCGGCAGTGATCAAGCCACCCGTACCCACGATGCCCAGGTCGCCCGCCAAACCTGTGGTGGAAAGGCCGTGCACCAACGCGTTCGCCATCCAGTAGGCGGCACCGGTTTGATCGAGCACATGCCCGAAGACAATAGCGCCCGCGTAAAGCCAGACCACGCCCCAGTCAACATTCTGCTGGTAATCCTTCCAGTTGACGATGCCCCCGATGAGATAGATCATCGCACCAGCGACGGCAATCACCCCAATCCCCGGCGCAAAACCGAGCATATCCTTGAGCAATGTCTTTTCTGTAATCCACGCCAGAACGACGAGTGCAAAAACAATGAAAGTGAAAATCTGGCGTCCGGACCAGACACCCATGTGAATGATGTCATCTCGCAGGGTGTCCAGTGCTGGGCCAAGGTTGCGGACTTTGGGACGGAAGAGGAGGTTCACAAGCAGCCAGATCACGACCATCATGACGAGCACAAAGGGAACCGCGTATAGCATCCACTGGCCATATCCAATCGAAATGCCATACATGTCCTCGAGGTAGTTCATGATGATCACATTTCTCGCACCACCGCTGGGAGCGCCGAAGCCGCCGATGTTGCAGGCCATGGCGATGGTGATCATCAACATCTTGCCGAGCTCCGGATCCTTCCGGATCTTTCCCCCCATGCTGTTCTGGTAGAGCATCATGCCGATGGGCAGGAAGATCGCCGCAAGGACATGTCCTGAGAGAAACATGGCGGCGGGGGCGATGATCAGGATCAACCACCCGGTAACACCCCACGTTGTGGGGAAGGGAAGCCGCCTGAGGATCGCGAGGCTGATCCGCTTGTCGAGACCGGTTTTGATCATCGCGGCGGCGAGCATCAGCGACCCCATGATAAACCAGCTCGCATCCGACCAGAACAGACCCGCCACCTCTTCCCTGCCGACCACTCCGGTGAAGACGAGAATCAAACCGATGGAAAAGGCAACCGCCGGGAAGGGCATCGCCTCGGTGATGAAGCTGATCACAACAAAAGCGGTGAGCGCCACACCAATTTTGATGTTCCGAGTCTCACGCGCAACGCGCTCCCACTCCTCGTCATCCAGCAAGTCGAACTCGGCTGCGGACTTCTCCCAGCCCTCCACCTTGTTCAGAAGAATAGAACACTCCTGTTCGTCCTTCGCTTCAAGGAATTCCCTGTAGCGCAGATAAACCTCGGGTTCCATCTCCACACCAGACGACGCGAGGGTTCGGCGTTCCTGCCTTAACGCTGCGGCTTTCGTACACAAACCACTCCGGGCGTTGTGCGCAAAAGCCTGAGCTGTTTTCGCTTGCCAGTATTCAACCGAGTGAAAGGGTTTGCCGAAAAGCTCAAAGGAGAGGGAGTCGAGAACAACATCCTGCCCAACCGTCTGTTGAATAGCGAGATCCTGCATACTCCGGGGGGTAGGAAGCGCCATCACAATCAGGAATGCCGCAGCCACAAGCAGTAGTTGCGAAATTTTTACTATCCTGGACCGTGTCAACACCTTTGGCATCAGCAGTTTCGCTTTCGTCCATTGAATCCGCAGAATCCGCAACGATGTACCAGACTGCGAAGACTTCCTCAGTCTGCAGGGCAAGTGGAATAGGATACATACTGTCCGGTCTGCGATGCAAGGGCATAAAAAACCGCCAAAGCACAAGACTCCGGCGGTAATCTGTTTAAACAGTTATCTTCGAGGCCTGCCAACACCCTACTATTTCAGCAGTGTGACCCGCCTGACCTCGTCCAGTTTTCCCGGCACCGACGCCCGAACCAGATAGACGCCGCTGGCCAGGCCACTACCATCGAAACTGAGGGTTTGATATCCTCCCGATACTCTCCCGTTCACCAGCTCCGCGACTTGCTGCCCAATCAGGTTGTACACGGCTACATGAAGGTTGGCAGCCTCAGGAAGTGCAATGTTAACCGATAAGGTCGGATTGAAAGGATTAGGGTAAACTGAGCTGATGGAATACTTTATGGGGAGCGATAGATTTATCGTATCGTCAATACTATCTGTAGCCCCTGTACAATCAAATATCATAAGCTCTCGCCAATTTGCGACATACGCATAGTCGTCATCAACTGCAAGACCAAACGCGTATTCAGGAGTATCGTAATATCCTAATTCAAGTGAATTTGAAGGATCGGAGATATCAAATATCATCAAACCATTATTTGAACATACACAATATAGGAAATCTCCCTTAACAACCATCTCGTTAGGCATTTCCACCACAAAAGCGCCGATTTCAACCGGGCTAGTTGGATTGGATATATCAAGAACTCGAATACCACTGTAGGTATTTATTATATATGAATCTGTTATGTATGCGTATGAACCAGCAACAGCCACACTTTCTACACATCTGTACGTCGAAAAATAACCTACTTCAGAAGGCTGGGTAGGGTTAGAAATATCCACTATACGTGAACCGCAACCATCCCCGATAACCGCATAATCACCCTCAATGGCAACATCACAGTAAGAAATAGAACCTCCGATCTTAAGGAATCCAACCTCTTTAATACTATCTGGCTCTGTAATATCCAAAATTCGTAACCCTTCATAACCGGCTGCTATATATGCATAATCTTCCTTGACAGCTAGACCTTCACAAAACCCTGGCAAATCGTAACACTCGATTTCAGCAGGATTTGTGGGATCAGTTATATCAAACACTTTCAAGCTGAGAAACCCCAGTACATAGGCATATTCATCCCGAACAAACACGTCATTTGCATAACCGGACACTATGGATGAACCCACCATAATCGGATTAAATGGATCAGAGATATCCGCTATACAGAAGAACCCTGGATTGTTTGCGATATACGCATAGGAGCCGGATGTGAATACACCGCTGGCGGATAAACATGCGAAAAACGAACCCGCGTAAACCGGATTCGAAGGATCCGTGATCTCAAGAATTTGTAAGCCGACATATTTGTCAAGGAGATAGGCGTATTCGTTACTGATTACAAGTTCATTGACATGTCCCTTTGTCCTATAACTACCTATTTTTGAGGGGTTAGTGGGATCTGATACGTCGACAATCCATAAACCGTTATTATCGTACGCAACATAAGCGGTGTCACCAATGACCACAATGTCTAACACGGCATCACTTAGAACGCCATCACCTTCGGGGTTGTAACTTTTGATTTTAATTGGATTTGCGGGGTCACTTACATCTAGCACAAGCATGTCGATATAGTTCGCGATATAGACGTAGTCTTCGGCCAAACTGAGATTTATCGCATAACCGGGAGTCGTATAATCACCGACTTCTACCGGAGAACTCGGATCGGAGACATCCACGATTCGCAGACTATAATAATCCGCGATATACGCGAGATCACCCTCGACAACAACATCTATCGAATATCCAGGGGTTGCAAGCGATCCTATCTCCGTTGGATTCGTCACATCCGATATGTCCAGTATTATCAAACCATTATAATAATCTCCGAGGTAAGCGATATCCCCTACGATATCAATGTTATACATGAAACCAGATGTACCATACGAACCCACTTGAATGGGATTTGCCGGATCGGTTATGTCAATAATGCATAGGCCTGCATACCCATTAGCAATTACAGCGTATTGGTCAATCACCCGGACATCTGCTGCGTAATCGGAGGTGTTGAAAAGGCATACCTCATCAGGTTTCTCGGGGTCTGAAATGTCTACAATGCTTAAGCCAGTCCCGCCTGTAGCGGCATAGGCATAACCATCTTTAACCGTCAATTCATATAAGCTCTGCCAATGAGGATACAGTACTCCTACCAGCTCTACACCCTTGTGATCGCCTTCTTCACATATCGATCTCTCAGAATGTGTTCTTACATCATTTTCTGAGAAAGTAATACTTCGTTCAGGAGGGCTGATATACGGGCCAGGAGAAGCGGAAGACTCAAAGCGGGAGTAATCTTGTCGCAATCCTGATGCTGTTGCCTTGTTGACAAACTGAACCTGTTCAGCCTTGAGATCTGCATTCGTGAAGAGAAGGGCCAGAGGAATCAATAGGAGGGCAATGCGACTTTTCATGACAACCCCCTGTTTCATTAGTAAAATACGAAAGTGTAAATAATGCAAAAGGGTAGAATCACCGTTTTGCATCAATAAAATAGCCTCCATCTTAAGCAACCTCAAATGGGGCGGCGACTACAGGTGGAAATCTTCCACCTGGAAGAACAGCAATATCATTTCAATCGTGCCAATAGCGAGTGGAATTAATGTCATGTATGGTTTAATACAACCGTAATCAGAGCGCGGAGGAGATAACAACATCATGGAAACCCCGACATCAAGCTGTCCAGGCCACGTATATACGGCGAGATTGCTTCGGATTCCTGCTGTATCCTCGCAATGACACCGGCGGTATCGCTACAGCTATGTGCTGAGGAGCCAAAGCTGCGTGGCGGAGTGGAAGAAAAGGGATTTTCACCTTTAGAGGGAATCCAGAAAACAAACAGGCCCGGTTGGACTAGCCAACAGGGCCATTTATGATCTGCGAGATTGCTTTACAGTGTCCACCGGACACTGCAAAGCAATGACGAGTCGACTTTACTCGACGTCTTCACCAGCGATGAAGCCTTCGTTGGCGAGGTAAAGCATAAGCTTGTGAGTCGCCTCTTCCGGGCTCAGCTCGGTGGTATCAATCACGATTTCCGCATCCGCCGGCTCTTCGTAGGGATCGCTGATGCCGGTGAACTCCTTGATGATTCCGGCGCGTGCCTTGGCGTAAAGACCTTTGCGGTCACGCTGCTCACAAACCTCGATGGGTGTGGCAACATGGACGAGGATGAATCCGCCGTTCGGGCTGACCATCTGGCGGACTTCCTTGCGGATGTTGTCGTAGGGCGCGATCGGGGCGCAGAGTGCAATTCCGCCGTTCTTGGTGATCTCGTTGGCAACGAAACCAATGCGGCGGATGTTGATGTCGCGGTGCTCCTTGCTGAAGCCCAATTCGCTTGAGAGGTTCTTGCGGACGAGGTCGCCATCGAGAAGCGTAAGCGGACGGCCACCAACCTGTCCCAATTTCACCGCGAGGGCGTTGGCGATGGTGCTCTTGCCGGAACCGGAAAGCCCTGTGAAAAACATGGTAAAACCCTGCCTGGAACGCGGCGGATAGGTCCGGCGAAGCTCCTCGGCCACCTCTTTGTAGGTGAACCACTCAGGGATTTCCTTGCCGTTCTGCAGACGGTCACGGAGTTCCGTACCGGAGATGGAAAGGGTCTTGACACCCTCCGGCACCTCATCCACCGGGATGTACTCGTCCTTGTCCGGCGCATAGACCATCATCTTGAACTCGACCATCTCGACGCCCAGCTCATCCACATGCTTGCGCATCAGCTCCTGCGCATCGTAGGGACCGTAGAAGGGCTTGCCGGTGCTGTCGCTTCCGGGGCCGGCATGGTCGCGGCCCACGATCAAATGCGTACATCCGTGGTTTTTACGGATAATGGCGTGGAAAAGAGCCTCACGCGGTCCACCCATCCGCATCGAGAGCGGAAGCAGCGAGAGCATCGTCGTCGCCGCCGGATAGTGGCTCATCAGCGCTTTGTAGCAGCGCACGCGGGTAAAGTGGTCAACATCGCCCGGCTTGGTCGTGCCGACGACGGGATGTACGAGCAGATTTGCATCCGCTTCACGGGCGGCACGGCGGGTCAACTCGAAATGGGCGCGGTGCATCGGGTTGCGTGTCTGGAACGCCACCACACGACGCCACCCTTTTTTCGCAAAACTCTCACGCATTTCACGCGGTGTCAAACGAAGCTCGAGATAATCGTAGTGAACGGGGCGGTGAAGTCCCTCGACCTTGCCGCCGACATAGACACTGTTTGACAGGTTCAGGACGTAATTGACTCCCGGGTGTTCAGCATTGTCCGTGCCAAAGACCTCTTTCGCCTCGGCGGTTTTGTCGGGCGTCCAAACCTCTTCCACATGGATCACGGCGAGCATCACACCTTCGGGATCGCGCAGGGCAATCTTGCTCTCCCCGGCTTTCAACTCCTTGGCGAATTCCTCGGTTACATCGAGGACAACCGGCAGAGGCCAGAGAGTGCCGTCCGCGAGGCGCATATCCATGCAAACGCCGTTGTAATCGGCCTTGTTCATAAATCCGGTCAACGGGCTGAAACCGCCGTTCATCATCAACTCGAGGTCAAAGAGCTGACGGGGGGTGAGGTCCCAAGAGGACCAATCCTTTGACTGCTTTTTCAGTTCCGTGGAGCGCGCATCGTCCACGTACAATTCAGTCAGTTTGCCGCCATGAGGTGGGATCAGGTGATCCATGGTTTAACCTGCCGTTTTCTTTTTGTTTAACCTTGAATCCCCCGAAAATCTCAGGGGAGGAGCGGACTTTTCCGCTTCAAACAGAGAATTTTTCCAACGCGATAAAGGTATCTTTCGTGCCTTGGGGGTGCAACAGAGAAACCCCTTCCGTCTCTCGATCATTTATATTCAAGCCGTATCTTGCGGGGCAAGCTTTTGCAGGCGATCCAAACAGGAGAAGCGGAGGGATGAAAGAGTACCAAGCGGAACGGGATGTGGCGGTTAAGGCTGTGCGGCTTGCGGCGATCCTCTGCCGTGACGTGCAGGCGGAAGTAAAACCCGAAGCTCTTGAAAAGAAGGACCGGAGCCCGGTGACGATTGCCGATTATGGCAGCCAGGCGCTGGTGCTCAAGGAACTCGAAGCCGCCTTTCCTGATGACCTGGTAATTGCGGAAGAGGGCGCGGATGCCCTTCGCGACCCGGAGAATTCGGAAATCGCCGGAAAAATGATGGACCACATCCGGAGAATTCTCCCCGATGCCGGACGTGAAGAGGTCTTTGGCTGGATCGACCGCGGCACACACCGCGAGTACGCCGACCGTTTCTGGACACTCGATCCGATAGACGGAACGAAAGGCTTTCTGCGAGGGGAACAGTATGCTGTCTCGCTGGCGTTGATCGTCAACGGCGAGATCGTCGTCGGTGCACTGGCCTGCCCCAACATCTCTTCCTACTTACCAGAAGCAATGCATTCAGATGCTGTTTTTGTTGCGGTTAAGGGCGAAGGCGCATGGCTTTTGCCGGGGGGAGATTCCGAACCTGTACGGCTTTCAACCAGTGGTCTGACGGACAGCAGCGGTGCGCGTTTTGTCGAGAGTTTTGAATCCGGACATAGCGACCACTCCTGGTCACAAAACGTTGCAGAGAGCCTGGGAATCACCCGCGAACCGGTACGTTTGGACAGCCAGGCGAAGTACGCCATCCTTGCCTCAGGCGCGGCCGACCTCTACCTCAGGTTACCGACCAAACCGGGATATGTCGAAAAGATCTGGGATCACGCAGCGGGTGTGCTGATCGTTCAGGAGGCTGGCGGCACCGTGTCGGACATTGAGGGGAACGACCTTGATTTCACTCAGGGGTACGGCCTGACCCGCAACCGCGGTGTGCTCGTTTCGGGGGGCAACTTCCATCAGAAACTTGTGGAGGTTGTGCGTGAAGCTGGCGAAGGTTCAGCGAAGCAATAATCACTGCACGGCAGAGTGCTTTCCGCCACTTTTCAAGGATTGACACTAGCAAAGCCTTTTTTACGATAGCCGAGGACCACCATGTACTTAAAAAGCAGAATTCTCGTAGCAGCGTCACTCGCCACACTCCTCCTCTCCTGTGCAGGAGTTCAGCAAGTCACCCAAACCGTCACCATTACGGAATCGATTACCTCGCCGGGAGGAGTGAACACAATCACCTTCACCCTCTCCGAGGGAATGCCCTCCTACAGGGTTGACAGAGATGGCGAAGTTGTGATTCTCCCCTCGCGACTAGGGTACCTGTTCAAATACCAGCCTCCACTTGATCGGGACCTGCGAGTCGTTGAAGTGAGTCGCGACACGGTGAATGAAACATGGACACAGGTCTGGGGTGAAGAGAAAGAGATCCTCGATAACCATGTGGGCATGAGTATCCTGCTGGAAGATGCGTCCCCTACCCCACGCAGGCTCGAGGTTCAGTTCCGCGCCTATGATGACGGAATTGCCTTCCGCTACATCCTTCACGGCGACGGACAGCCAAAACATGTCGAGATCATGGACGAGGTGACCGAGTTCCAGCTCGCAGGCGACCACTCGGCATGGTGGATTCCCGCTTACGCCTGGAACCGTTACGAGTACCTTTTAACCAACTCGCCGGTCAGCGAACTGGACACAGTACATACCCCTTTGACCATGGAAACGGCTGACGGCCTGTTCCTCTCCTTCCACGAGGCGGCGCTGACCGATTTCGCGAGCATGACCCTCGCCCACACGGGGGAGAACCTGCTCAAGGCGGACCTCGTTCCCTGGTCGGATGGCGTGAAAGTCCGCGGCGAGTTGCCGATGAAATCGCCATGGCGCACGATCCAGATCGGCGAATCCGCTGGCGACCTTGTCACCTCTTACCTGATCCTGAACTGCAACGAGCCGAACAAAATCGAGGATACCTCCTGGATCGAGCCGGGCAAATATGTCGGTATCTGGTGGGGCATGCACATCCGGACGATGTCGTGGAATTCCGGCGATATTCACGGTGCGACCACGGAGAATACGAAGCGCTACATCGATTTCGCCTCCGCCCACGGATTCAAGGGAGTGCTCGTTGAGGGATGGAACCTTGGCTGGGATGGCGACTGGTCAGCGAATGCCGACTCCTTCTCTTTCACCCAACCCTATCCGGATTATGACTTCGTCGGGCTCGCCAAGTATGCCCGCGAAAAAGGGACTCGCCTGATCGCTCACAACGAGACGAGCATCGGCATTCTCAATTACGAACAGCAGATGGAGAACGCGTTCAAGCTGTACGAGAGCCTCGGGATCAACACGATCAAATCCGGATATGTCGGACACGGGAGGGAGATCAAACGGCGCGACCCGCTGACGGGCAAAGTTCTGGGACTTGAATGGCATCACGGACAGTGGATGGTAAACCACTACCGCCATGTCGTGGAAACCGCCGCAAAGTACCACCTGATGCTGGATGTCCATGAACCGATCAAGGACACCGGAATCCGTCGAACGTGGCCGAACATGATGAGCCGTGAAGGTGCCCGTGGGCAGGAATTCAACGCATGGTCGACTGGCGGCAATCCTCCGGATCACTACACCATTCTCCCCTTCACACGCCTGCTCGCCGGTCCTTTCGATTATACGCCAGGTGTCTTCGACCTCACTTTCAAGAACAACCACGAACCACCGTTCCGGGTGAACACGACACTGGCAAAACAGTTGGCGAATTACGTCGTGATTTACAGCCCGCTGCACATGGCGGCGGACCTTGTAGAAAACTATGAGGGAAAACCGGAGTTCAAGTTCATCGAGGACGTACCGACGGACTGGGAGAAAACGCTCGTGCTGAATGGGGTGATCGGCGACTACACGACTTTCGTCCGCAAAGACCGCAACAGCGACGACTGGTACCTGGGTAGCGTGACCGACGAAAACGGACGCACGCTAACTGTCTCGCTCGATTTCCTCGAACCGGGGAAAAGCTATCTCGCGGAAATCTACGCGGATGCTACGGATGCCGATTGGGTTACGAATCCTTATGCCACGGACCTGAGTCAGGAGACGGTGACAAGCGAGACGGTGATGGAATTGCAGCTCGCTCCGGGCGGAGGACAAGCGATTCGGTTCAGTCCGGCAGATTGACGTTTTTTGTTGCTGTGATTGATGTTTTCCGGGGTTATCAGGGCTTGGGACAGTTTGCGCCATAGGCGTTAAACTGTCCCTCTTTTGTGGCGGGAGGTGATTAGTATAAACCCTGTTTGCAAGCAAACAGGGGCACTTGACCACCCTGTGAAACCGCTTTTTCTGTCATTGCCCGGCTTGAACGGGCAATCCAGATAATAATAGACCCTGTCGCACGAACCAGAAGGTAGCCCGGTGATGAATCACCAGGAAAAAGAAATTCCGGACAGGCATGTCCGGGCTACTACTGCATTCCGAGTTCATTACAGATGAAACCCGGGACTGCACCGCAGCACCGAAGGTGCAAGCTCGCATGCACGAAGTGCGTGCAACACCGGGCCACCCAAACGAAACGACATAATCTATCTTGCGAGAATATCTGTCTATGTATCCCTTTTCCACTCCTGAACGGCTTTTACTCGCTGTGAGTCCTCGGTGCGGCAGATGAGGATGCCATCATCGTTCGCGACAACGGTCAACCCCTCCACACCGAGCACGGCGACCGGAGTTGTCGTGTCGTTCCGGACATAGCAATCCTTTGAACCCTCCAGCAGCACCGCGCCTGAGCCGAAATTTCCATCCGTGTCCTTCTCGGACTGACGGTAGAGCTCCTCGTAACCGCCTATGTCACTCCACCCCATGTCCGCAGGGAGAACCATCACCCGCTCGCTCTTTTCGATGATGCCATAGTCAATGCTGATCTTTTCGAGGGATTCGTAAGTCTTGCGGGCTTCATCCGACCCGGCCGTATGGGAAAGCATTTCGGTGAGTCCGGCATGAATAGAGGGCTGATATTTCCTGAACTCCTCCAGCATCGTCTTCGCCGAGACGATGAACATGCCGCCGTTCCAGAGGTAGTGGCCGCTGGCGATATAGCTTTCCGCTGTCTCGGCATCCGGTTTCTCCCGGAAAGAGACCACGTTATGCACCCCCTCGCTGCCAACAGGATCGCCGACTTCGATGTAGCCATACCCCGTCTCAGGACGTGTCGGGGTGAGCCCGATGGTCACGATGCAGTCACAGCTACCGGCCATTTTGTAGGCGAGATCGAGCACGGTCCTGAAGGCCGAAACGTTTTGAATCAGGTGGTCCGCAGGTAGAATGGCAAGCACCGCCTCCGGATCCCGCCGGGCGATGGTCATCGCGGCGAGACCGATGCAGGGCGCTGTATTTCGACCCATCGGCTCGATAATGTATCCGACGTTCCCCAGCTCCGGGGAGAGTCCTTTCAACTGGCCTACCTGCTCATCCACGGTGACGATCCAGCGATTGCCCGCATCGACTACGGTGTCCAAGCGGTCAAGCGTCTCCTCCACGAGGGTCTTACTCGTGTCAAATTTCAGCAGCTGTTTTGGCCGTGTCGGGGTGGAGAGTGGCCAAAGTCTCGTGCCACCGCCACCAGCCATGATTACCGCATGGCGCATAATCGATGCTCCCGTAAATCGTTCTGAAATTTATTCAATCAACTCAGAGATAGAAGACTTTTGCCTTCCCGGATTTACCCCGGGTGATGTTCCGTGTGTCGAAAACGAGTTTGCTGCTAGCCAGCACTGTTTTGTAATCGACCCGTTTTTTGTGCCCGGTCGTGATGATCACGAGATCCTGCGTTTTCAACAGTTTTTCTGTCAGCTCAACGCTCTCCGCCACACCGTTTTCGATGCTCATCGTCGCACAGTAGGGGTCGTGATAGGAGACGACCGCACCTCGCCGTTGCAGCAACTCGTAGATATCTACCGCCGGACTTTCGCGGAGGTCATCGATGTCGTTTTTATAGGCGACTCCGAGGAGGAGAATCTTGGCGCCCTTCAGCGATTTGCCCTCCTCGTTGAGCATCTCCATGGTGCGTGTGACCACCCATTTCGGCATCTGACCGTTAACCTCCGTGGCAAGCTCGATGAAACGGGTTTTGTACTGAAGTTTCCGCATGCGCCACGCGAGGTAGCTGGGATCAACGGGAATACAGTGTCCGCCGAGCCCCGGCCCCGGATAAAACGGCATGAACCCAAAGGGTTTGGTCTTCGCCGCTTCGACAATCTCCCAGACATCCACTTTCAACAGGTCGCAGATAATCGCCAATTCGTTGGCGAGGCCGATGTTGATCGCGCGAAAGGTGTTTTCGTAGATCTTCACCAGTTCCGCCACTGTCGCAGAGCTGACCGGAACAACCACCTCCACCACCTCGCGGTAGTAGGAGGCAGCAACCTCACCGCCTGCCTCAGTCATTCCACCGACGACTTTCGGAGTGTTGTGGACGTTGAAGTTTGGGTTACCGGGATCGACACGCTCCGGGCTGAAGGCGACGAAGATGTCTTTGCCCTCGGTATAACCCTCCTCGCGGAGCATTGGGACAAAGAGGTCTTCCGTGGTGCCGGGATAGGTGGTGCTTTCGAGCACGACCAGCATTCCTTTGTGCAGATAGGGACGGAGGCTCGCGATGGCCTCCACCACATAGCTGAGGTCCGGGTCGCCCGTTTTATTCAGCGGCGTGGGAACGGTGATCAGGACGATATCCACCTTGGATAGAAGGGAATAGTTCGTTGTGGCTGTAATCTTCCCCTCTTTTACGAGGGGTTTGAGCACTTTCGTTGGCACATCCTGTATGTAACTGCTGCCCCGGTTAACCCGTTTGACGCGGTCTTCATTGATCTCCACGCCGACGACGGTAAATCCCGCCGCAGCGGAAACCTCCGCCATGGGCAATCCGACATAACCCAATCCAATCACACCGACATAGGCCGAATGGTCACGGATTTTTTTCTTTAGTTGTGATGCGTAGGACATGCTCTTCTCCGGCGGTTACCGCCTGAATGTAAGATGTTGAATTCCCGCAAGTGGCAGCGAAAATCCCCGTTAGCAGGGAAAATACACGCTGCCTGTCGATCCAGCAAATCTTCCCATGAGAAATCCCCCTTAGCATTCGCCTTTTTTTGTATGGTATCGTACATTTCCGAACCGGGAAAAATGTGGCGATGGTAGATCGGGGACTGCCTGTATTCTACACCGCCACCCTAAAAATTGACTACGGGAACTGCCGTGAAAACTGTCATACTCGCCGGCGGGCTGGGAACGCGACTCTCCGAAGAGACTCAGGTCAAACCTAAACCGATGGTGGAGATCGGCGGAAAACCGATGCTCTGGCATCTGATGAATATCTATTCGAGCCGGGGTTTCAACGAATTCATCATCGCTTTGGGGTATCGCGGGGAAATGGTCAAGGAGTATTTCCTTAACTATTACGCGACCCAGAACAATCTGACCGTTGACCTCGGCAGCGGCTCGACAACAGTCCACAAGGGGAACCACCCGAAGTGGAAAATCGATCTCGTGGACACCGGGCAGAAAACGATGACCGGAGGCCGGCTGGCGAGACTCCGCGACTGGATCGGTAACGAGACGTTCATGATGACCTATGGTGACGGCCTCGCGGACATTGACATCCCGGCGTTGGTGGAGTTCCACAAATCTCAGGGCAAGCTGGCAACGGTGACCTCGGTGCACCTCCCCTCCCGTTTCGGAACGTTGGTGATGGAGGGGGAGCGCGTCGTCCGGTTCGAGGAGAAGACACGGCATGCCGGCGACTGGATCAACGGCGGTTTCTTTGTGCTCGAGCCGGGGATATTCGACTACCTGGGCGGTGACGACACGGTGTGGGAAGGGCAACCGTTGGAGAAACTGGCAGAGAAAGACCAACTGGCTGCGTTCCGCCACGAGGGATTCTGGCAACCCATGGACAGCCTTCGTGAGAAGAACCTTCTCGAGGAGCTGTGGAATTCCGGCAAACCGCCGTGGAAAAATTGGTAGACAACTCACTAAGTGACTTTTAACAGTCAAAGCAGCAGAAAGAGAGAACGGACAGCCCAATGGAGTTTCGAAGCATCGAGTCGGTGAATGGCGCGTGGAAGATCATCCCGCGAAAATTTGAAGACCCTCGCGGTTATTTCATGCGTTCCTATGATAAACCCCTTTTCGCCAAGCATGACCTGCAGACGGAGTGGCCGCAGGAGAACCAGTCCGAGAATTACCGGAAGGGCATCCTTCGCGGGCTCCACTTTCAGGCACCGCCGAACACCGAGACGAAACTTGTCCGGGCTGTTGTGGGACGTGTGCAGGATGTTTTTGTGGACATCCGTAAAGGCTCGCCCACATTTGGTCAGTACGGCAGCGTGGTGCTCGACTCGGAAATCCAGAACATGGTCTACATACCGAAGGGATGCGCCCATGCCTACCTGACGCTTACCGAGCATTCCATCGTTGCCTACAAGGTGGATGCTGCCTACGCTCCCCAATCCGAGGGCGGTCTGATCTGGAACGATCCGAAACTGGCGATACCGTGGCAACTGGAGGGGAAACCGCTACTTTCGGAAAAGGACACAAAATGGCCATCATGGAGCGAATTTGAGACACCCTTCGTTTAGGCTGAAACCTCTGGAAAGAAGATGAACATACTCGTCACCGGGGCAACGGGATTTGTTGGTTCGCGGATCGTCCGGCAACTGCTGGCCGAGGGGCACGAGGTGCGCGGCACCCATCTGCCCGGCGAGGAGACTGCCCGTCTGGATGAAATTGAAGGCGCTCTGGAGCTTCTACCGATAGATCTCTTCTCCGCCAGCGGCAGCGAACTGATGAGGCTCGCGGACGACATCGAGCTGTGTATACACACCGCGTGGCATGTGGTCCCCGGCGAATACCTCTCCTCGATGAAAAATATCGACTGCATCAAAGGCACGGTGCGGCTTGCAGATTCATTGGGACTCTCCGGCGCGACACGGTTTGCCGGAATTGGCACCTGCTTCGAGTATGACTTTGCAACAGGCCTGATGAGCGAAGAGACGCCCACGAAAGCCGACAGCCTTTACGCCGCGAGCAAGACCGCCGCCCTCCATCTCTGTGAGCAGATCTGCCGGACGCACGGAATGGAACTCGTATGGCCGAGAATTTTCTATCTATACGGTCCGGGCGAGCATCCAGGCCGGCTCGTGCCCTACGCCATCGGGACGGCGCTGAAGGGTGAGACCGCGGATTTCTCGAGCGGCACGCAAATCAAGGATTTCATGCATGTGGACGATGTCGCCTCTGGCATTGTCTCCGCAGCGCTGAGCGTGTTGAAAGGACCGGTCAACATCGGCTCGGGCAGGGAGACTTCGGTCCGCGAAATCGTACAAACAATCGGAGAAATTACCGGACGAAAAGATTTCGCACGGTTCGGCGCACGCCCGGACAACCCCACCGACCCCGAAAAACTCGTTGCGAACAATGAAAAACTCCAAACCACAGGCTGGCGTGAAAAACACGACCTTCGTTCCGGCCTCGAGGATACGATTCAGTGGTGGCGGCAACTCGCTTGATTTTATTCCTAAGGACACGGTGGTCGCGGGCTACATGCTGATCTTTTCACATAACAGCTTAGTAGAAACCCGGACATCCCGCCTAAGGCGGGTAAACAAGCTGTCCGGGCCACCCAGCAGGATGACTACAAAAGCAGGTTTACACTGCTCACCGCATCCACCACTCCCCTTTGATTCAACAGCCCCTCTGCCTATTTTCAGCTACACCTGTTAATCATGTACAGCGGAGCATGGACTGATGAAGGGTATCATCCTCGCAGGCGGCGGTGGCACGAGACTTTACCCGGTCACCCGCCCCATCGTCAAACAGCTACTCCCCATCTACGACAAACCGATGATCTATTACCCGCTGAGCACCCTGATGCTTGCGGGTATCCGTGATGTCCTGATCATCTCCACCCCGCAGGACACCTCCCGATTTGAGGAGTTGCTGGGAGACGGTTCCTTCGTGGGGTTGAACATTCAATACAAAATCCAGCCTAGTCCGGATGGCCTCGCGCAAGCATTCATCCTCGGTGAGGAGTTCATTGGAAACGACGATGTTTGCCTGATTCTCGGGGACAACATCTTCTATGGCGGTGGACTGACCAACATTCTGCGCCGTTCCGTGGATATCGTCGAGAACAGCCGTAATTCGGTAATTTTCGGCTACTATGTTAATGATCCCGATCGATATGGCGTGGTTGAGTTCGACTCGACGGGCAAAGCTGTGTCCATCGAGGAAAAACCGAAGCAACCGAAGAGCAACTACGCTGTCGTAGGACTCTATTTCTACACCAACGATGTGGTTCAGGTTGCCAAACAGGTAAAACCCTCCGCTCGTGGTGAACTGGAAATCACCTCGGTCAACCAAGCCTACCTCGAAATGGGAAAATTGCAGGTTGAGCTGCTCGGTCGCGGGTATGCATGGCTAGACACGGGAACGCACGCAAGTCTGCTCGAAGCTGCAACCTTTGTCGAAACACTCCAGAAACGGACCGGGCTGAACATCTCCTGCCTTGAGGAGATCGCCTTCCGCAAAGGATTTATCACTCGCGATCAACTGAAAGCAATGGCTGAGGCGATGAAAACCAGCGAGTATGGGCAGTACCTGATCCGAATCGCGGAGGGAGCATGACGTTCACCGAGCTCGAGCTCCCCGGAGTCTGGAAGATCGAACCCACTGTGTTCACCGATCATCGAGGCTATTTCTTCGAGAGCTTTCGGAACGACTTGATGGAGCAGCATCTCGGTCTGATCCATTTTGTACAGGACAATCAATCCAGCTCATCGCGCGGCGTTGTCCGCGGACTTCATTACCAACTTCCACCCCATGCACAGTCGAAACTGATAAGAGTTGTCGAGGGCAGCATTGTTGATGTCTGTGTGGATATTCGGCGTGGTTCAGCAACCTTTGGGCAACATGTGGCGGTGCATCTGAATTCGGAACAACATCACCAACTCTTCATCCCGAAAGGGTTTGCGCACGGTTTTGTCACCCTGAGCGAACGAGCCATCGTACTCTACAGAACGGATGACTACTACGCACCCGAAACGGAGCGGTGCATCCGTTTTGATGACCCGGAAATAGGAATCGACTGGAAATTCGAACGTCACGAACTGATTATCTCCGAGAAGGATCTGGATGGCAAGCTGCTCAAAGTGGCGGATGTTTTTGAAGAGGGTTCGTGGTGAAGATTCTGGTGACAGGAGCTGACGGTCAGCTAGGCTGTGAACTCAGGGAATTGGCCCCAGCACTTTCGTCTGAGGCTGAGTGGGAGTTCACAGACGTTGGCGAACTGGACATCGTGGACCGGCAGATGTCATCCCGTTTTCTCCTCATGCACCAGCCGGACATACTGATTAATTGCGCCGCCTACACTGCTGTGGACAAAGCCGAGTCCGAACCGGAGTTGGCGAAGGGCATTAATGCTGAGGGTGCGGCGAACCTTGCGAGGGCCTGCCGGAACATCAGCGCAAGAATGATCCACATCTCGACAGACTTTGTTTTCAACGGAAAGCAGACCACTCCCTACAATGAAGAGGACAAAGCGGATCCTCTCTCGGAGTATGGAAGAAGCAAGCTCGAGGGCGAGCAGGCGGTGTTGAAGGAATCGGCACGCGGGGTGATCCTTCGAACCTCTTGGCTCTACAGCTCTTACGGTTCAAATTTCGTCAAGACGATGCTGAGGCTTGCCAAGGAACACGATGAGATCAATGTCGTTGACGACCAGATCGGAAGCCCCACCTGGGCGCAGGACCTCGCGGCGGCAATCCTGCAAATGATCCCCCGGCTCAAAAATGAAGCACCTGTCATTTATCAGTACGCCAACGCGGGGACGGCGAGCTGGTACGACTTTGCGCATGCGGTTGTGGAGATGTCGGGGCTGGAATGCAGGATTATCCCGATTCCAACATCGGCCTATCCAACTCCAGCGCCCAGACCTCCCTACAGTAAAATATCGACCGCTCGGATTCGCGAAGATTTCGATTTGACCATACCGCACTGGCGCGACAGCCTTAAAACCTGCCTCGAACAGATTCGGTCACAGGAGACACAGTCGTGAGTAGCCATACTCCCAAAAGACCTCTTCTTCTTCTCGACAGGGATGGCACGCTGAATGTCGAAGTCGATTTTCTGTCAAATCCAGAGGACCTTGAAATTCTGCCCGGTGCGGTCCAATTGATCAACAGAGCCAGAGAACTCGGCTGGGGTGTCGCGGTGATCACAAACCAATCAGGTCTGGCCCGCGGTTATTTCACCGAGGTGGAGCTGGAACGTGTCCATTTTCGCTTGCACGAGATACTCGGCGAGATGGGTGTCTCCATCGACGCCGTTTTCTACTGTCCTCACGGTCCCCATGATGGTTGTGATTGCCGCAAACCGAAGCCGGGTCTTGTTTTTGAAGCCGCCGAAGCCTTGAACGGCGACTTGAAGCGATCAATTATGATCGGCGACAAGGCAGCGGATATCGGCGCAGGAAAAGCGGCTGGCACCCACACGATCCTCGTTCGAACGGGCTACGGCGTTGAGACGGAACGGACGGGCGATCATAATGCAGACTGTGTAGTGGATGATCTGCGGGGAGCACTTACCGTGATGGAGGCGTGGTCGGCTCGCGACAAAGAGGCGTAGTATACTTTACCGGGATAACAAACCCGGGAAATGGTTAACACCAATCCCGGGTTTTCTCTATCTACACTCAAAACGAGTTCTTATTTGCTTTCCTGCCTGACCCGCTCTTCGAAATAGGGAATCGTCTTGTCCAGCCCTTCGGCAAGACTGATCTTCGGCTCCCACCCGAGCACCTCTTTGGCGCGGGTGATGTCGGGACGGCGCTGAGTTGGATCATCGGCGGGCAGATCGCGGAAGACGATTTCTACTGAGGAACCAAGTTTTTCCCTAATCAGTTCCGCCAGCTCCAGGATCGTGAATTCGCCGGGGTTGCCCAGATTCACAGGCCGTGTCTCGGATTCGTGTTCTATCAGTTTAATGAATCCATCGATCAAGTCGTCTACGTAGCAGAAACTACGGGTCTGGCTTCCATCCCCATACACCGTCAAGGGTTCGCCCCGCAGTGCCTGTACGATCAGGTTCGAGACCACTCGACCGTCATTGATCGCCATCCTCGGGCCATAGGTATTGAAAATGCGGGCAATGCGAATGTCTACGCCGTTCTGGCGATGGTAGTCCATAAACAGAGTTTCGGATACACGCTTACCCTCGTCATAGCAGGAACGGATACCGATGGTATTGACATGACCCCAGTACTCCTCCGTCTGAGGATGCACCTCGGGGTCACCGTACACCTCGCTGGTTGAGGCCTGCATGATTCGCGCACCGACCCGCTTCGCCAGACCGAGCATGTTGATCGCACCCATCACACTCGTCTTGATGGTTTTGATCGCGTTATACTGGTAATGGATCGGGCTGGCGGGACAGGCAAGATTGAATATCTTGTCCACCTCCAGCAGAACCGGTTGGGTAACATCGTGGCGGATCAGCTCGAAGTGGTCATGTCCCAGGAGGTGGCGAATGTTGTCCTTGTTGCCGGTGAAAAAATTGTCGAGACAAACGACATCGTGACCATCTACCAGCAAGCGATCGATAAGGTGGCTTCCAAGAAAGCCCGCTCCACCAGTGACAAGTATTCGCTGCATAGCCTCTCCGTTCCTCATTTACCTGGCGTCAGGATCGCTCGCCTTGAGTTTAAAGAATTCTGCGGTCCGTGAAATCCCCTCGGGCAAAACAACATCCGGACTCCAGCCGAGCACCTCTTTCGCTTTTCCATTGGCGAGGCAACTGCGTCGCACCTCCCCGGAGGCCGTTGGGCCATGTTCAGCTGCGACATCCGATCCCAACGCCACACGAATCGATTCGTACAGGTCCACCACGTTGGTTTCGATCGAAGTCCCGATGTTCAGAAAACCCTGGTAGTCTGAATTCAGGGCGAAATTGAATGCTCGGGCGACATCGCCTACATAAACATAATCGCGGGTCTGAAGACCGTCACCGTTGATCTTCGGCACATCGCCGGCCAGCAGTTTCTGCATGAAGATGGAGACAACACCCGCCTCGCCGTGCGGATTCTGCCGGGGGCCGTAAACATTCCCCAACCGAAGGGCACACCATGAAAGACCGTGTGTCATGCCGAAGAAACGGAGGTATCGTTCGGAGGTGTTCTTGGCAATCCCATAGGGCGAAACAGGATTGGCCGGCTCTGTTTCAGGCGTTGGGAACGGAACGTTGTCATCGTAACCCGCTCCACCTGTCGAAGCGAAGACAACCCGTTTCAGCCCGTTCTTCCGGCCCGCTTCGAGCAGCGTCAGCAACCCAATCAAATTGACCTCGGCATCAAAGATTGGATCGTTCACGGAGACGCGCACGTTCATCTGAGCCGCGAGGTGCATCATCACCTCGAACTGCTCTTTTTCCCAGAGCTCGTTCACCGCATTGGCGTCCCGTATATCAACCTCATGAAAAATCGCGTTTGGAGGACAGTTGCTGCGAACACCCGTGGAAAGGTTGTCGATCACCGAAACATCATGCCCCTCGGCGATCAACAGATCCGCCACATGGGAACCGATAAAACCGGAGCCACCTGTCACCAGAATTTTCATCTCAAATCCATCCACATTTTTAAACACAAAATTCGCTAGTCTCAGGCCTTCGGGATATCCCTGCCCGAATCGAGATAGTGTTTTCGGAACCAGCTCACAAACTCTCGCAGGCCATCCCGCAATTCCGTCGTTGGTTCGTATCCGACATCCCGTTTCAGCGACTCAATGTCCGCCCAGGTGGATTCCACATCCCCGGGCTGCATGGGTAACTCTTCGATAATCGCTTCACGGCCAAGCTCTTTTTCCAGCAGAGCGAGCATTTCACGCGTGGACTGCGGCTTTCCCGCCCCGATGTTATAAAGGCGGTAGGGAGCCGTACTGCTCGCCGGGTTCGGGTTTTCCGAACTCCACTCCTCGTCTGGAGTGGCAGGGTGGTCAATCACCGCCAAGACGCCGCTGACGATATCGTCTATGTAGGTGTAGTCGCGTTTGAGGTGCCCGCCAGCGTAAAGTGGCAGGGGCTCACCAAGCATGATCGCCCGGGCGAATTTGAAATAGGCCATGTCCGGGCGGCCCCATGGGCCATAGACAGTGAAGAACCTTAGTCCAGTGATCGGAAAGCGAAAGAGATGGGCGTAACTGTGCGCCATCAATTCTCCGGACTTCTTCGTCGCAGCGTAGAGGCTTACGGGATGGTCAACGTTGTTGTGGACAGCGTAGGGCATCGCTGAATTCAACCCATAGACAGAACTGGAGGATGCGTAGACAAGGTGTCCAACGTTGATCCGTCGGCAAGCTTCAAGCACGTTGAACGTACCCACCATGTTGCTGTCAACATAAGCGGCCGGGTTCTCGAGCGAATAGCGGACACCCGCCTGGGCAGCCAAGTGAACGACGGCGTCAAACTTCTCGCGATCAACCAGATCATGAAGAGCGGGCGCGTCGCACAAGTCCTGCTTTATAAATGAGAAACCGGGGAGTTTTTTCAACTCCTCCAGCCTCTCGCTTTTCAACTCCAGGCTGTAGTACTCGTTCAGGTTGTCGATTCCAGTAACCTGCCGCCCCTTTTCGAGAAGCCGCTTTGCAACATGGAAACCGACAAAACCTGCCGCTCCAGTTACCAGTATGTTTTTCGCGGGTGAATTCATTCCCAGCTACACGTTCCTTCCGATGCCGTAGTAAGTCAATCCAGCGTCGCGGACGTACTTGACGTTCCATATGTTTCGGCCATCAAACACAACTTTGTCCGCAAGCATTTCGGAGAGGCGTTCGAAATCAGGAGTGCGGAAATCCTGCCACTCCGTCACCAACGCGAGGGCATCTGCGCCTTCACAGGCCTCATATTCCTCGTTGCAGAAGGTAATCCGGTCACCGAAGATTGTCCTGGCATTTTCCATCGCTTCCGGATCATATGTGCGCACTTTGGCTCCCTTGGCAAGGAGGGATTCAATTAGTACGGTTGCGGGCGCTTCGCGCATATCATCAGTGCGCGGCTTGAAGGAAAGGCCCCAAACGGCGATGGTTTTGCCCTCGAGGTTGCCATTGTAATGTCCAGACAACTTTTCGAAAAACAGGTGCTTCTGTTCGTCGTTAACCTCTTCCGTCGCGGCGATGACCTTGAGTTCACTGCCCCATTCTTTGGCGGTACGGAGAATGGCTTTAACATCTTTCGGGAAGCAAGAGCCGCCGTAGCCGGCCCCTGCGAAGAGGAAATGCTTTCCAATCCGCTGGTCGGTGCTGATCCCGTAGCGAATGTTTTCGATATCCGCCCCAACCTTTTCACAGAGACGGCTAAGGTCGTTCATAAAACTGATCTTGGTCGCGAGGAAAGCGTTGGCCGCGTATTTCGTTAACTCCGCTGACACGATGTCCATGTGGATAATCGGTGCCCCCGTACGGACGAACGGACGATACAGGCGATCCACCATCTCCTTTGCTCTCTCGTCGTCGCTACCCAGGACTACACGGTCCGGTTTCTGGAAATCGTTGACAGCGTCGCCCTCTTTCAGAAACTCCGGATTGCTGACAACCGCAAATTCATGTTTCGTGTGCTTGCTGACCGCCTCTTTGACCCTCGCTGCGGTGCCAACGGGAACAGTGCTTTTATCAACGATGACCTTGAATCCATCCATCGCCTTGCCGATTCCTTCGGCGACCGTAAGAACATGCTGAAGATCCGCACTGCCATCCTCATTAGGCGGTGTTCCGACAGCGATAAAAATGATGTCGTTCTTCTTGACCGCATCATCAAGGTCGGTAGTGAAGAGTAAGCGTTCCTTGCGAACGCCATCCTGCACGATGTCCTCGAGGCCCGGTTCGTAGATGGGGATGATCCCCTTGCGCAGGTCTTCGATCTTTTTCTCGTCGATGTCGACGCAGGTCACTGTGTTGCCGGTCGTGGCGAAACATGCGCCCGCCACCAAACCCACATAGCCCGTTCCAACCACTGCGATACGCATCTTTTTCTCCACAGGTGTTTGTGTTGAACCGTGCAAAATCTAGTCTTGAATATTCCCGAACATATCAGGAACAGTAGTCACTGTCTTGTCACACAACCGTTTTCCAACGAAGGTCGCTATCCACCAGACGTTCCGCCAGAAGATATTGAAGCTGGCGAAGTCGTGTGTACAACCTGCCGTGAAACTGATCGTCCCTCAGCCCCTGCTCTCGAAAAGCCGAGACAATTTCTTCAATCCCACTGCGTACTGTCCACCTGGTTTCAAATTTCGGCAACACCCGGCGGATTTTCTCAAAACTGACGTTGTAGGACCGGGCATCCGCTGCAGCTCCCTCAGCGAAGGTTACCCTTGTCCCGGGTAGCGCCTCGGCAACCATTTCCGCGATTGCTCGAATCTGATAGTTTTCAGTCTCGACGCCGACGTTCAACGCCTCGTTGTGCACTGTTTCCCGAGGCGCATCCAACGCTTCGCAGACTGCAAGACAGATGTCGCGTACATGCACCATCGGCCGCCAGGAACGCCCATCCGAGAGGAGTTTAACCTCTCCAGTTGTGAATCCCCAAGCAGCAAGATTATTGACTGCAATATCGAGGCGAATTCGCGGCGAAAAACCGTAAGCTGTGGCATTCCGCATGAAAGTGGGGCTGAAGTCTTCATCGGCAAATTTCCGCAAAATCGCTTCAGTCTCCACTTTAGAGCGTGCATAGGCAGTCAATGGATTGAAAGTAGACTCTTCCGTTAATGAATGGTCGTCAGATTGGCCATAAATCGAACATGAAGAGGCAAACACAAATCTGCTGCAACCCGCCCTCTTCGCCATCATTGCCAACCGCTCCGAGGCAAGGGTGTTTATCCGGTGGGTCAAACCGGGATCCAACTCACCCATCGGGTCGTTTGAAAGAGCCGAAAGATGGACGATGGCCTCCATGCCATCCAATTGTTCCTCTTGAATTTCACGGATGTCGGCCCGATGCTGGACAACCACAGAGTTCTCGGGTGCAGAAGAGAGCAGACACTCATCGAAAAAGCCAGTATCGAAGCCATAGGCCTCATGGCCTCGCTCCATCAGCATCGGAGTGAGTACGCTACCGATGTATCCAAGATTCCCTGTCACCAGCACGCGCATCGCAACCCGATCCTTCCGGTTCCCGCAGAACTCGGATTCTCACCGGTTCCAGGACCGAATCTTCGTGAAAAAAATTACACTTTCTGCACTCTAACGTTTCGGAATGTTAAACTTAGCACAGCTCGTTCCTGCGTCCAAGCGTTACCTCTCGCCTCCAGAAAGGAATCGCCGCAACTGCTGAATCTGTCCTGATTTTGACAGACAGCAATTGCGGCGCAAACTAACAACATCTGTTTCAGTCACTTAGCGGGTCGTCAACCCGGTCAGGATCACAACAGAATAGGGTTCATAACCAAACAAGCCATCCCCATCCACCATGGAAACATCCGTCCAGACAACGGTATTTGTGCTGGAATCCCAGATCTGGAAATTCATCGTGTTTCCTGAGCTGAATCCAGTCGTAATGCCGTTATCAGGATCGGATTCCCACGCTGTGATGACCAGCGTCCCTCCGTCTTTCACACCCCATCCAACACACTGGTCAGTGTCGAAAACAGCAATCACATCACCAGAGGCGATTCCAGCGCCATCAATGCTTGCGGAATTCACAACAATCGTGTAGGGGAGTCCTGTTTCCGTGACATCGGGATAGGGACTCGTGCCACCGTTATTCTCAACGGTGAAGGACCAGACCGGCCCCTCCACTTCGTCTATTCCATCTGAGACAACCACTTTCCAGAAATAGGTGGTCGCAAATTTGGAATGCATCAACGAATAGCTTGCCCCGGTTACTCCCTCCACAAACAGGGTTGGCGTGCTGCTGGTTCCGAAATAGAGATCGTAGGTCAGATCGTCCTCGTCATCATCCGAGCAGGTCCAGGTCAACTGCGTCAGCGCCTCTACTCCGGTTTCGTTGTTCACCGGATTGGGAGAGGAGGGAGTATTGGGAGGATTGTTCGGCGTCGGAATCGTGCGAAAACTCCAGAGTGGACCCGCGATCGAATGGTCCCCATCGCTGACGATCACACGCCAATAGTACTTCGTGTTGTGGGTCAATCGCCCGGGTGAATAGCTCCCGGCAGACTGATCCTCACTCACCAGATCAGGAGTGGAGGAGGTTCCGAAGTAGACATCGAACGTAATCACATCCGATTCGGGATCGGCAGAGTACCAGGAGAGTTCTGGATTTAACTCAACATTCTCCTGGCCATCTTCCGGATAAATCTCGATGGGAATATCCGGTGCCCCGGGATTGCCCGGATCGACAGGATTATCGTGGGTGCCGTCATCAGGGACATACTGGTCACAACCCGCAAACACAAGGAGAAACAGCAGCAGACCCAATGGTATGAGATGGTAGCGGTTCATCACCTTACCTCCTCCCCGAATCGAGTGAGATGCTCAGGGAAACCGCCGGGACAACTCTCCCCCGTTCTCCACGCACCCATCCAACCTGGAAGGAATGCCCCTGGTTCATCCAATTCCCGTTACCACCTTCCGGAGGAGTGCCTCTTCCAAAAACGATGCCGTCCAGGATATTCAGCACATAAACTCCCGCCGCAGCTCCTATCGCCATGTTGAACATGTCGTAGGCATCCGCAGCAGCCATGTCCGCCTCAATCCTTGCGTCGTACAACTCGATGGCCAAAGTCGGATCGGTGTTGTTGTCGTATGCGGCCTTCGCATCGTTGTACTCGGACAGTTTGCCGCTGTAGTCCATCCCGGAATATCCGAGGAAACCCAGTGTGCCGAGTTGCGCGAGTGTCAGCGTCCACCCCATCGCCGGTCGTCCAGCGGCGCGTTGCCCCCAACCGGAAAGGATCAACGAGCGGGGGAAGACTCCTGCTGGACCTTTTACGTCAGGCTCCTCAAATTGAAGCCCAGCGATAAGAGTTGCCGCTTTTTTCAGGCTGGAGGTCATTACCTCTTCAATTGGGCAGGGACAGTCAACGTTTCGTGCATCGAGGATCTCGCCGGATTGAACGTCAATTCTGCGGAGGATCACCGAGTAGGTCGACCCGACAAGTCCGACCGAACCGGCCACCATCTCTTCCACGCCGAGCAGTCGACCCGCCTCGACAACACACTCATCCGAGGTACATCCGCTGAGCTGGAGTCCCTGTTCCGAGAGGATGTCCTGCATTCGCCCACGCTCGATCACGGCAAACCTGCCTGTGTTCAGCAATTCTTGACGAAGGCGGTTCGACAGCGTGATCTGGTAGCTCGCGTTGACGTTGCCATCCAGTTCGAGGTCCAACACAGCGATGTTGATCCGCTCGAGGGGTTGCGCCTGAGCCACTGGCCCCGAAACCAACCCAATCAGCAAGACAGCCACACTGACGCCAATTGCCAGAGCTGACCGCCGGATTCCGTAAACCATACTCCGGTCTCCTTCACATCCTGCGACATTTATGTTCTTTTGTCCGACGCTCATCATCGCACCAGGACTATTTTTTTCATCTCGTTCAGCTTTCCGGGGACATTAATCCGCACGAAGTAGACACCGCTGGCCCATTTACTGCCGTCAACAACAAGGCGGTGGTAACCCGCGGAAAGCCGTCCATCCTGCAATACTGCCACTTCCTGACCCAACAGGTTGTATACAGTAACCTTAACCCGGGCATCCTCTGGCAATCCGACACGAATGGTTGCGGTCGGGTTGAAGGGGTTCGGGTAGGCATTGGCAACCTGGAAGGTCTCTGGTAGCGGCTTAAGCGTCACAGTACGATGTCCGTAGGCGGACTCGCTGTACCGAGCCAGATCTCCGTCCACTCGTGTCGGAAGCACATTGCCATCTGAATCCAGAACACGAACTTTAATGGCGTGTCCGGCTGTAAATCCTTCGAGGTTGTAGTTGGGCAATCCCTCCCACGCCGTGACCACAACAGTACTTCCCGTTGCGGACCCAATCAGCGTGGACCCGACAACCTGTTCCCCGTCAAGGAGTTCAACCACCGCTGCCCCACGGGTCTTTACATCCGCACCGATTTCAACGAAGACGTTGTAGGGCAAGCCCGTGGTCAGAGGAGCACTACCTCCGGGGGTGAACGAGGTTAATCGCGAACCACTCTTTGGTACGGAGGCGACAATCATGCTTGAGTTCGAGGATGCTTCGTGGAAAACAAACGTAGCATCTTCACTTAGGAGAATCTGGTATCCAACTCCGGGTTGAAGCGTATTCAATGTTCTTACGCTTTCGTTTGGCGCCCAGATATTGCCGTCGTCATTCTGAACAGCGATCAGTATCGTACTGATATCGCTGAGCGCCACGGTCACATCCGTCTCGCTTCTCAACGGATTAGCAATCAGATTCCACCGCCCTGAGGAGAGTGTGTACTCGGTATTCGGATCAACAGGAATTCCTTCGATCGTCAGCGTTGCATCACTCGACACAAACAGCTGATAACCTCGATCCGGTTCGATGGAACTTATACCGTTAATGGAGAGACTCGGAATAACCACACGTCCGTTGTCATCTCGCAGAATCACAAGGTTGGATCCGAGCCCGTCGAACAGAGTTGAAACGGTGAGATCGGATGGCACATAGGTGTAGGATATCCATTCAAACCTGTTTCCTGTCAAATTCGCAACAACCGAGGTGACCGGCGCGATGGTCTCGAAGCTAAGCGTGTCGGAAGCCCAGGTTCCCTCGGTGTTGGTGTCCACTGCGTGAATTGTCCAGTAGTAGGTCGTAAACGACTCAAGATCCGACACCTCAAATGAAGTATCCTTGATGTCCTCGGTCAGCAGGAATGCGTCCGAGAGATCACGTGTGAAGGCCATCCATATCTCGTAACGAACAGAATCGTAGGGATCGGGATCAAGCGTCTCATTCCAAACCAACGTTGTATCCAATGTGTAGCAGGAAGAGCCGTCTACGGGTGACACAAGGCTGAACGGCGCCGGCGATTCATAGATGTCAACCCACACGGCATGCCCGTCTTCGTCTTCTTCCGCCAAGGTGAACGCATCGTGGTTATCGACCGCACGAACCCGTAAATAGACTGATGTATCCTGCGGTAAGGCCTCCGCTATGAAGTCCGTTGAAAGAATCGGACCATAAGCGGGCGTGGTTTCAGCGGGCGCAGTACCTGCTAGCCCATCCGAGTCAGTAATCTTGAAGCTGGAAATATTGCTGACTGCCAGGGCCGGCTCGGAACGCTCGGCCGTTGATGTCGTCGTCTCTGTTCCTTCACCTGCGAAATCTGATAGAGTGTAGAAGGTATCTGCGGTTTCCGCGTAGTTGTATTCCGCGAATGTCTGATCCAGCGACCACTCAACGATGTAGTTGACTTCGCCATCCGGATCAGGATCGACTGACGTGGACCACAACACCTCAATGACAGATTCGTGCGTTGTATCCAGCGCCATGGGTTCAAGGAGAGTGAACGGTCCGGGCGCGCTATTCTTTGCTGTAAAGCTCCAGACACTTCCTTCGGTTAAATTGCCGTACGAATCCTTCGCGATCACCTTCCAGAAGTAAGTTGTATTCCCCTTTATGCCATCTGGATCAAATGTCAGGGAATCACCATCTTCAACGACTGATTCCGTGGGGGTCGCGGCGGTGCCAAAGAGAACGTCGTAGACAACTGCGTCCTCCTCAAAGTCACTGCTCTCGTCCCATGAAAGAACGACGTCGAAAGAAATATCCGTCGATTGATTCGCTGGGCTCGGATTCGACGGCGCGCTCGGAGCTTTATTGTCCACGGTTGTGAAGCTCTGAATTTCACCGACTGAAACACCACTGTTCTGGTCTTTGGCGTGCACTTTCCAGTAGTAGGTTGTCATGTAATCGAGTGTCCCCACCGGGAATCGCAAGGAATCGACATTTTCGCCCACCATCGGCGGATTGGTGTCGGTGGTTCCGAAGAAAACATCGTAGACAACTGTTGTTCCCTCCGGATCTAAACTCGCATTCCAACTCAACAGCGTATCAAGTTCGATATTCGTTGAATTGTTTTCCGGTGCCACATATTCGACAGCTCCCGGCGGTTCATTAGCAATGACAGTGAAGGACCAGATCGGACCCTCGGACGTGTTGCCATAGGTGTCCTTTGCGAACACCTGCCAATAGTAAGTGGAATCGTAGTCCAAAACACCCGGCTCGAAGTTGATCGAGTCGCCGTCCGTGATCACCTGAGTCGCAGGTGGAGTTACAGTGTCGAAGAAGAGATCATAGGTTACGGTTTCTCCCTCGGCATCCGAGCTGGCAGACCACGCCAGATTCTGATTAATCGGGACATCGGATGCTGCATCCAGCGGCGTCGGTCCGCTAGGAACATCCGGCATGCCGTTCGCAACAACAGTGAACGACCAGATCGGACCCTCGGACGTGTTGCCGTAGGTGTCCTTCGCGAACACCTGCCAGTAATAGGTGGAATCGTAGTCCAAAACGCCCGGCTCGAAGTTGATCGAGTCGCCGTCCGTGATCACCTGAGTTACAGGTGGAGTTACAGTGTCGAAGAAGAGATCATAGGTGACGACCTCATTTTCGCCATCTTCGCTTTCTGCCCAGGCGAGGTTCTGATTGATTGAAACGTCCGTCGCTGCATCCAGCGGCGTCGGTCCATTCGGAATGTCAGGTGCTCCGTTTGCCACTACAGTGAAGGACCAGACATCTCCCTGTGCCGTGTTGTTGTAGGTATCACGGGAGACTACCTGCCAGTAGTAGGTTGAATCATAGTCAAGGGTAACGGGATCGTAGGTTGTTGAATCCCCATTCGTTACGACCTGCGTCACCGGCGGATTGACTGTTCCGAAGTAGACATCGTAGGTGACTGTCTCTCCCTCCGTATCCGTACTCGCTGTCCACGCCAGAAGTTGATCTATGCTGACATCCGTAGCGAGATCACCGGGAGTGGGATCCGATGGAACACTCGGCGCATCATTTGAAATCGTGGTAAAGAACCAGACTGGTCCATAGGTTTCGTTGCCGTAACTATCGTCCGCCTCGACCTGCCAGTAATAGGTTGTCGAGTATTCCAACGTAGCCGGTTGATACGTCGTTGTATCACCGTCAACCACGACTTCCGTTGTCGGTGGATTGTCGGTTCCGAAATAGACATCATAGACTAAGGCCTCGTCTTCATTGTCAGTGCTTTCCGTCCAAGACAGTAGTGGCGTAATCGAGATTCCCGTACCGCCTTCCGAAGGAGAATTACCACTCGGCTCGGATGGAGCCTGGTTGGCTACTACTGTAAATGACCAGACAGATCCTTCCGTTTCGTAATCCATTTGGTCTCGGGTAACAACTTTCCAGTAGTAGGTAGAATCATAGTCGAGTGTTCCTGGAGTCGTGAATTCATCGGTAATCGCCGAGTCAAGGATGGTCAGCGCTGCGGCTGTTGCACCGAAGTAAACATCGTATTCGAGAACGTCACCCGTATTCGGATCCAATCCACTCCAGGAAAGAGTTGGTGTTGTTTCGATATCAGTCGCCGCATCTGAAGGATAGGATACCGATGCCGCATAAGGCGCAATGTTAGTTGTTACTGTGAAACTCCAGAGCGAACCTACGGTAGAATCACCCTTGGCGTCGTAGGCGACCACCTTCCAGCTGTAAGTCGACCCCAAGGTTAACCCACCCGGATCGAAGTTTGATGAATCCGCATTTACGCTGACCGGTGATGTCGCCGAAGCCCCTTCATCGAAGTAGAGCGTGTAGGCGAGAGCATCACCATCCGGATCCGAACTGGACCAGGCCAAGGTTTGATCGACGGGAAGGTCTGTAGCTCCATCCGCCGGTTCAATATCGGTTAGCGCCGCCGGTGGGTTGTTCTGGGTGATCTCCCAGTAGGTCATCGGCGAGAGGCTCGACGTAATACCAGCACTGGCCACAGCATCCATCACTCCATCAGCGTTGACATCGACGCCGTGGATATCAGAGGCGTAATTGAAGTTTGTTCCCAGTGTTCTGGCAAAAGAGAAATTCTGTGCACCGTCGTTTTCGTATTGGACTACGTCGGTACCCGTGCCGCTGCCTGCTAAAAGGTCAAAATCGCCGTCGCCATCCATATCCACAGCGTCCACGGTTGACGCTGAGGTAAACGCAAACCCGGTTTTTTGTGTGAATGTGAGACTGCCCAGGTTTTCGTACCATGTGACCTGGTTATTGTTCATTTCCGCCGCTGCAAAGTCGAGGTCGCCATCATTGTCAATGTCCTCGAAATCGATGTCTTCAATCCCTCCGGAGGAACTCACAAGAGTTGTCAAGGTAAAGTTCTGATCACCATCGTTGACGTAGGCATTGATCACGTTGGATAAACTTGTTAGCGCGACAATGTCCATGGCACCATCATCGTTCAAGTCAACTGCATAGACGTTCTCAACCCAGGTCAATGAAGCGATCACATGTTTCGTAAATCCCCAGCTCCCCGTGTTCTCAAACCATGCGACAGTGTTGCTGTTGCGACCGATTCCGACAACGTCTAGATCCCCATCACTGTCCATATCGGCAGCATCGACTTTGAACACTCCGTAGGTTGATCCTTCAACCTCATGGTAGGTGAAGTTCTGGCTACCATCATTTTCGTAGACCGCGAAGGTGCTGTCGCTGAACCATCCTGCCAGCACATCTGCGTCGCCGTCAAAATCAAAGTCGACGACTTTCGTACACGTCGGTATCTTCCTGCCATCGTCAAGCGTTGATACTCCAAACCCGCTCTCCCCGTTATTCTTCATATAGCTGGTGTACATCATAGTACCCAGGCTCAACAGGTCGAGGTCACCGTCCTTGTCCAGATCCGCAGCATCCATCTGGTAGGGCGCTTCGTAGGTGGTGGAAAAAGCTGTCTGATCAACGGTCAACACATACTGGAGAGGGGAAGCCGTGGTAAATGACCATGTTGGACTCGTAGCTGTCTTTCCGTACTGGTCGTCCGCGATGATTTTCCAGTAGTAGGTCGTACCCGGATCCAGAACACCTGGGTTGTAACGCATCTCGGATTGGCCGCTGCTTACCAGCGAGGGGGATTCCGTTGTTCCGAAATAGACGTCAAATACCAGCTGATCGCCATCGGCATCGTAAGAGTGCCAGTAAAGGTCACTGATCCGGGAAACATTTTCAGCGCTATCTCCCGGTGCATTCCACGCAAGCCACGGCGTGGCTGGTGAGGTATCGGCCGCTGTCGTAAACGCCCATACAGTGCTAGGCGTTGAGTTTTCGTGGTTATCGTAGGTGACAACCTGCCAGTAGTAGGTGGTGCTGTAGGTAAGTCCAGTCGGCGCAAAAAATGTGTCACTCTGTCCACTGGAAAGCGTTGATGACGGCGTCGGATTGGTGTCCAGAAGCAGGTTGTACGTCACAGGATCATCATCCGGGTCACTCCCGGACCATGACAAAGTAAGACGAGGCGTCTGGTCCACACTACCTGTTGCGGGAGAGGGACTTGAAGCGGCAAAGGGTGCTTCGTTGACTGATCCATCCGAGAGCGTTTTGATCGTCAGGAAGTCGGGCTGCTCACCTGAGAGGTTGTTTCCCGCCTTGCCTGCGAGGACGAATCCCTCATCTGCAGCCTGGTGCACGTCGTATATGTTGTTCCACTCCCTGATGGAATAGGTCGTATCCCATTCTACCGCAGGGGTGTCATCCACCTTTTGCAGCCAGGCATCCCGCATCGATGTCGTGGAGTTGTAGTTGTCACCTGCGAGAATCAGGCCCCCATCCACCGTTTTATCGATAGCGCGGAAATAATCGTCCTCCGTTGTCCCGTAGAGGGATCTCGACGCCGAGCTGCCATCTTCGCTCCAGATCACCAACCAACCATCCGCGTTACCGATCGAATAGGTAACCGTGGATTCCCCATACCCCGCCACGGCTAACCGGCCATCTTCGAGTTGTACGAGATCATACCCGTAATCGTTCAGGCTGCCACCATTCGTCTTGGAGAATACTTGTGTCCCCTCCGAGTCAACTTTGAGCAACCAGAAATCGTTGGAGAGAGAACCGGACATTACCTGTCTGTAGCCGGACATTGCGAAACTGCCATCGCCCAGTTCGATCACTGCTGTGAAGATGTCCTGATATCCACCATCGTAGGTCGCCGTCCAAAGAGTGTCGCCATTAGCATCGAGGCGCAGGAGATATCCGTCCTCGTCGTAGGACGTGCCCGTGGGTGCTGTCCAGCCACAAATGATGTACCCACCATCCGCTGTTTGAGCGACACCCGTCCCCTCTTCATTCGTAGAATTTCGATCGATGATCTCCCACCATTCAGTTGAACCGCTCGCGTTTGTTTTCACAACTCCTACATCTATATCATCTCCGCTACTCGCCTGGTAACCCGACACCATCAGGAATCCACCATCGGATGTCTGAATCACCTGGTAATTTTGGTGCGAGTAATAACTGTCGAGATACGTGTTGTCCCACTCCTCGTTTCCATCGGCATCGTATTTTACCAGCCACCACTGATACTGCTGGTTGTACCCGAGAACCGCGTAACCTCCGTCATCCGTTGGCGTAACGCTCGTGGCCGTTTCCCAGTAGCTGGTGGATATCGTGCTGCCAGCAGTCCGTTTCCACTGCGCCTCCGTTACGGATGCCGTGTTGAAACTCCATATTTCACCTTCGGTACTGTTCGAGTCGGAATCAGTGGCAACAATTTTCCAGTAATAAGGATATCCACCGATCATGATGCCGGGATCGTAAGTCGTATCGCTGACAGCGGTAGCTACTAGCGGTGGTGGATAGGAACGGCCGAAGTAAATGTCGTAGGATAAAGCCTGATTATTGGGTTCGTAACAGGACCAGGTAAGATCTTCGCTGAACGATACTTCAGACTCCTCAGCGGCGGGGTTCACCGCCACGGGAGCATCCGGCGGTAAATCGGGAAGAGATTCAAACCATACTAGTTTCCCATCATCCGGGGATGCGCCCAGAATATCTAGATCCCCATCGCCGTCGAGGTCGGCAATATCAACACTGGATGCACCACTGAAGGAACTTATTACAGTTGTGGATGTGAAATTCTGGCTCCCGTCGTTCTTGAGGAACTTGATATTGTTGGACGGAGCACCGGCGACGATTAAATCGACATCGCCATCACCTTCCATATCCGCTTCGATGACATCCGTGCCGGTGATCGTCCCAGCATTACTGAAGTATGCAAAAGAGCCCCAGTAATCTGCCTCATAATAATGGATATAGGTCTCGTCGCTCAGAAAATCGTAGTAGCCGTCGTTGTTGATATCGGCGGCATATGCGTACTCGGAGCTGATCCCAGTACCAATATTTGTTCTTGTGAAAGTCTGACTTCCGTTGTTTTGCCAATAGGCATCTTCGCCTATCCCTCCAGCGTTGGTGACGATGTCCATGTCCCCATCCCGCTGCACATCAACAATCTGCAAGTGACGAAAACCTGAACCGCTCGAATTATAGATATCGTTTTGGGTGAAGTTCTGATATCCATCATTCTCATACCATGACAACCGATTTGTACTGCCGGTGATATAGCTACCAACGGCTATATCCAGATCGCCGTCAAGGTCGATATCTCCGACATCCATACAGGTCGGGATGTAGTAATGGCTGGCAATCGACTGGTATGTGAATGATCCACTTCCGTTGTTCACAAACCATGCAACGTCACTTTGCGAATAACCGCTGGCGACCGAAAGAATATCGAGATCGCCATCCTGGTCGAGATCAACTATTTCTATGTCCGTAGGGACAGTGAATGAGGAGACAATTTGATTGCGTGTGAAGTTCTCGTTACCATCATTAGCCCACCAATAGACGGCATCCCCCGAGCTGGAACATCCAGCGATGTCCAAGTCGCCATCGCCGTCCAGATCCCCGAACCTCGCTTTGCTGATTCCGGAAATCGTCGCGTCAATAACACGTTCGTTGAGGCTGGTGATTCCGTAAGAGTTTTCCGTCGTGAAACTATAGACATCACTTCCAACGGGTGTGCTGGTCTTGTTGTCGTCCGCGACAATTTTCCAGTAGTAGGTCGTCCCCGCAGCCAATACTCCGGGGCTGTACCAAGTCCGCGATTGCGTCGCGACCTTGGTTGTCGGAGGATTAGACGTGGCTAAGTAGATATCATAACTGAGCGGATCTCCATCCGGGTCTGACCCCATCCATTCCAGGTCAACAGTTCTCGAGACGGTCATTTCATCCCACGGAGTCAGAGCAACGGGACTATTCGGATCAGTATTTGTCTCGGTCGAGAATGACCAGATTGGACCGTAGGTTGTATCTGCATACTCGTCATACGCAACAACCTGCCAGTAGTAGGTTCCGTTGTACTCAAGTTCTTCAGTGAAGGAACTGTATGCATAGTCGGTTCTTACCTGCGTGGTCGGTGGAGTGCTCGTATCGAGGTAGATAGTGTAGAGCATCGAATCGCCATCGGGATCCGTGATTGACCACTGAAACGAGGTAGAAGGATCGACGCCCGAGGCCGCATCAGTGGGCTGAACAACCGAAGGATTATTCGGGGGTGAATGGACCACACCGTCAGCGTCTGTCTTGATTGTGTAGAAGTTGTATGAATAATCAGCAAGGGGATCTATTGTTCCTGCAACAATAATACCGCCGTCGCACCCTTCCGCAACCGCGTATCCGATATCAGTGCCACCCTGTCCGTACTTTTTTGTCCAAAGAGTGTCGCCATTTTCGTCCGCACGAACCAGCCAGAGATCGAGACTTCCATCCGTACCAAAGGATTTAGTGGAACCGGTGATCAAATAGTCTCCGTCCGTCGAAAGAGCGACACTTTTGAAAGTCTCCTGATCCGCCCCACCGAAATTCTTGATCCAGGATTGTGCGCCATCCTTGTCGGTTTTAACAATCAGTCCATTCGAGTTATAGTAAGTTGTTCCGGTGTATCCGACGAAAACATATCCGCTGTCCGGAGTAGTCGCAACCGAACTGCCATTGCCATCGGATTGTGTTCCGTACTTGAAAGCCCAGAGCGAATCCCCGTCCGTCGAGACCTTCATCATCATCGCGCCATAGCTGCCTGCCAGGCCGGGATAAGCTGTACCAGCAAATACGTATCCGCCGTCCGGGGCTTCGATGACGTCAAAGAATTTGAATTCCGCGCCTGCGCCACAGAAAGTGTTGGCCCACTGCGTATTGCCTGCGTTATCCACTTTCCAGGCGAGGCCGTCGTACCACTGATCAGGGTCAGTCAGGTCCGAATATCCGGCGACAATATATCCGCCATCCTCCGTCGCTACCACGGATGATGAAAAATCGGATGCACCGTCATCAAAGGTTTTGGTCCATGCGATGTTGCCACTGCCATCCATCTTGATCAGATCAACGACCCATGTGCTTCCATCATAACGGTGTCCACTAACCACAAAGCTGTCGCCGGGTATCGAAATGATCGAGGAAATAATGTCGTTTGCTGTACCGCCCCATTTCTTTGTCCAGAGTGTATCCCCGTACATATCGAAGCGCGCGAGGTAATAGTCGTTCATATCCCCGCCCATGATGTAGCCGCCATCACGGGTACGTGTAATCGCCCGTCCAGTCTGCTGGAAATAGGTTGGTGATAGTATCGAGGAGGCTGTGCGAATCGGGAAAGATTCTGTTGTGAATGAACCTTCCGAGCTCGCACTTGACATTTCACCGAACGGATCAACTGCGACAACTTTCCAGTAATAGGTCGTACCTCCGACGAGTACTCCTGGGTAGTAGCTTTCGTTGCCGCCCGCGGATACATGACCTGTACGGACGAGAGGAGGGTTTGTCGTCGTGCCGAAATAGATCTTATAGGTCAGGGTGTCCCCTTCCGGATCTGTCGCGGACCACGCTAGCAGGGTGTCTATGGGAACGTTCGCCGCCCCATTGGAGGGATAGAAAAGACTGGGAGTGTTTGGAGCCTGGTTGGAAGTGTAGGTCGTGAATGACCAGACCGAGCCAGCCGTCGTGTCACCCCAGGCGTCCTCCGCATCCACCTTCCAGTAATAGGTGGTCGCCTCACTGAGACTAGTAAACGTATAGAAAGTATCCGACTGCGACGTGCTGACAACTGTTGACGGATTTGCGTCGGTGCTGAAGTAGACTGTATAGGTCAGCACGTCGCCGTCCGGATCGGATGTGTTCCAGGCGAGAGTGGTGTCCACCAGAATACCCGTGGCGCCGTCCGTCGGGAAAACCGCGCTCGGTGTGTTGGGAGCTTGATTGGCTGACAAATCCCACCAGACGACATCATCCACCGAGTAGGAGGCGCCGAGAATGTCCATGTCACCGTCGCTGTCCACATCCGCCACATACACCCCCCGTGCGGAACCGAAGGAGTTTGTCAGCGTCTGCTTCGTCCAGGATGACCCCGTCCCATCGTTTGCCCACCACGCGATTTCGCCACCAGCGTAGGCCGAGCTTACAATATCTTCATCTCCATCGCCATCGACATCGGCGGAGTAGACAGAGGCCGCGCCGCTGAAATCCGCATCCACGGTGGTCGCGCTCCAGCTGGTGCCCAACCCGTTCGTGTTCTCCCACCAAATGACATCATTGCTCCAGTAGAGTGCACCGACAATGTCATAGTCACCGTCGTTGTCGAAATCCGCCGCTTGTACGCTTCGCGCACCGTTGGCCGAGCTGCTGATCGTCTGTTGAGTCCAGGATGTACCAGCACCATCGGTGTTGATCCAGACCGCGACGAGGTCGCCATCATAGACCGCGCCAACCACATCCATATCGCCGTCGCCGTCAATGTCAACCGCCTCAACGTCATTGGCCCCGTCCGCCGGGGAGGCCACCGTATGCTCTGTCCAAACTTCACCGAGACCATCCGTGTTCTCCCACCAGACGATGAGATCATCAACGGATGCCGCCCCGAGAATATCGACATCGCCGTCCCGGTCCATGTCCGCTGTCGAGATGCCGTACGCGCCGTCGAACGCGTTGTCCACGCTGTGTTCGACCCAACCGGCGGTAACATTGGTGCCATCGTTTTCCCACCACTTGACAGCATCAGCGAGGATAGCAGCACCGAGCACATCCTGATCGCCGTCACCATCCACATCAGCAACGTGAACGTCCTGCGCTCCGTCGAACCCCGTTTTTACGTAGATCGTGGTCCAGTTCGCCACGGTGCTTGTTCCGTCGTTCTCCCACCAATAAATCTTGTCACCGTAATAGGCCGCGCCGAGAACATCCACATCGCCATCGCCGTCCACATCCGATGCCACAACATCAAAGGCACCGTCGAAGTAGGATTGGTTTACCGTCTTTTCCCCGAACCTCATGTTCCCTGAGAACTCGGAGGTGGTCGTGAATTCCCACACGTTGCTCGTGACGGTGTCCGACTGGTCGGTCGCCCGGATTTTCCAGTAATAAGTGGTGTTCGCAGCCATCGGTCCGGAGAGGGATTCGTAGGGGTCGTAGTATTCGCCCGTCCAGTTGGATTTTACCAGCGGGGGGTTGCTCGATGTGCCGAAGTAGACATCATAGTAGACCGTGTCGCTTGTGTCCGGGTCGCCACCTAGCCACTGCAGATCGGCGACACGCTGCACCCCTGTCGCTCCGCTGTCCGGAGAGACCAGCGTGATGCTGTTCGGTGGATTGTTGTTCCCCGACTCCCACCAACTGACTTCCTGGTTCCCTGTGTCGAGACCAAAGACATCAAACACACCATCGCCGTTGACATCCGCGACGGCCAGCTTGCTGTTGTCCCCCAGGGTTCCGGTAATCGCATGGTAGGTAAAACTCTCAGCCCCATCGTTTTCGTACCAGGCCAATTCGTCCGGATAACTGCTCGAGATAGCAATGTCCATATCGCCATCATTGTCCAAGTCTTCTGGCCAGACATAGTTGACACCGGTGTTGCTGGAGATCGTGTGTTGGGTGAAGTTTCCCGAGCCGTCGTTTTCCCACCAATCCAGTTGGTTATCCGTTGCATCAGTTCCATCAGAAACCATATCTGCACAAGAGACAATGTCATAGTCGCCATCATTGTCCATATCCACTGTCGCGACATCACGTCCATTCGTGTAACTGGTACTAAGCGTATCCCTTATACTGAAGCCACCACTCGTATTGTTCTGATACCAGAAAAGCCCCCCTCCCGCCCCGATTACGACTACATCAAAATACAAGCCGCCATCAAAATCAGCCGAGGCTACTGCCATAGGTAAACTGACCGAGTAGGATAGATCGTATCGACTGAAATTCTCGCTCCCGTCATTCACATACCTGTAAACGATCGAACTGTTATAACCGACAGCTACAAGGTCGAGGTCACCATCGTAATCAAAGTCTTCAATGACGAAATCGCGTGCGTAGGCAATCCCGCCGATTGTGTGCATGGTAAAATTCTCCGAGCCGTCGTTCTCCCACCATTCGAGAGAGTCATCCGTCGCATTGGCTGTCACAGCATCAATGTCGCCATCCCCATCGAGATCTCGCCATTTAACCGTCAGTGCTTCTGCCGAACCGGATGTCCCCAAAACGTTCTGGGTAAATGCTTCGGATCCATTATTCGAAAAGAAAGAGAAATCGTCATCGCCGAACGTCCCGAGGAAAAAGTCGAGATCGCCATCCTCATCCACATCGACAGGAGCGACATCCGCCGGGCCCGATGAACTTGTCGTAATTGAGTGTTTCGTAAAACCGGTGATCGAAAGCTCCGAACCCGTAGTAAAGGACCAGGAGAGCGTCGTGCCGGGAATGGCATCATCATACTGAGTCACTTCTACGTAATAGGTGGTATTCGGCTGGAGCACACCCGGATCGTAATATTTTTTCTGGTACAATGTCTCAACCGTGGATGGGCTGGGCGACGTTCCAAAAGCGATCGTGTATTCTCCCGGCGGCATCATCACAGCCGGGGCGCATTCCCAGCTAATGTCGGTCAGCACGGAGACACTCGTCGCGCCGGCACGGGGAAATGGATCAAAGGGAGTTTCAGCTACCCCGTACGCAGTCGACACCGCAGCACTGGCAACTAGAAACAGCCCGAGCAGCAAATGAACAGTCGCTCTTCTCATGGTCACTTCCCCTTTCCGGGGCCTCGCCAAAGACACCCGGAGTTGTCAAATCGAGGGCGGAATGACATCTCGATCAACCGCCGTGCAGAATACCTTTTCGAATCTCTGCGCTCGTTTTGTCACAAACCTCGCAGAGTTTCAGTATTTCATGGACCTTGAGCCTACTCGCTCAAAAGTCCTTCGATCACACCTTTTAGCCGGTCAATGGAATCCTCATGAAAACCAACACCGACATACTGGACAACAGATTCGCCATCCACTACGATCACAGTAGGTAGTGCTGACACCCCATACCGTTCCGTCGATGTCACTTTGTAGGGATCGAGAAGGATCGGCAGTGTTGTGGGAACTTCCTGCAGGAACGAGGCAACCTGGTCCGGTTTGTCACCGACGGAGATGAGGAACACGCTCACGCTGTCGCCCCATTCCTTCGAGACCTCAGTCAACTCCGGAATCTCCCTCCGGCATGGTTGGCACCAATTCGCAAAAAAGCTGAGTACGACCGGCCTGCGGGGCAGAGCACTCCAGGGCTTTCTGGGAGTGCCTGCATAATCACGCAGAGCAACGTATTCCCCATCACCCGAATACCGTTTCAGCATGAACGGCTGCAGTGTGTCGCCGACCGCAACGATTGCATCCTCTTCCGCGTGAACGGTCGATACAGCAGAGACGTTCAGAAACATTGAAACGCCCATCAGAATTGCCACAGAAACGATGAATGATCTCCGCATTACCTGCCAATGCATGGCCAAACCCCTTTCGCAACCCTGTCTATTTCATGGCACTCTTCAAACCGGATTCAATTTCCGCCACCATCTGACCTGCGCATTTCTCGATGGCTTGACGGTGCGCCTTTCTTCCGTTGTTTCCCACACCTTTGATCTCACTGATCGTCGAATTGGCGACCACCCGGCCTGTTGAGAGATCCACAATCCTCACCTCCGCTCCGGCACGGGCGAAGACCATCGGATAACCGGTGTTCATGGAATCGGAAATCGCCGAGAAAACATCCCCGATGATGGCATAGTCCGCATCACCCCTGATCGCGCTTGCGAGCCGGGCATCATCCATCTCTGACAGAGCCACCTGCACCGCTCCCTGCACCTCCGGGCTCAGTCCCGCCTGATCGATCACCCTGTACTGCTGGTTTACGAGCTTCCCCGTCAGCAGACTGGTGGAAAAGGCTGACCTTGAAGGCTTGTTGCCCTCCAGTTCACGGATGTCGACGAAGACACGGATTGAACTGGCAACATCCACATGGAATTCGAAAGTGCAGGCGGTTCTCTGGAGCTGCGCGAAAAGGTTGGGAAGCTGCTCCCGGAATACCGCGAGATCGCCCATATCCAAGGTGGTGCGAAGTAACACGATTTTATCGGAAGCGCTGTCAATGCTGAGCACGCGAATTCCAAAATTGCCCATGGCATCCGTGGCATTCTCCGGTCCCAGCCGTCCCTCGGCGTTTACCCACTCTGTTTTCAGTGGCGTCGAGGCCAACGGAATCCTTGCCCCGGAAGCGAGCTTGTAGGTGGCTTTGCCCATCAGGGGCTGCGCCAGCCCATTGATCCGATCCGCCTTCATCCCTGTCCCGGAAACAGGCGTGAGAGAAATTCCTCCCAGGATCGAGGCCAGTTCGTTTTCGAGCCTCGCCTGAACCGCCTCGTTGCGCTCATTGCCGTCGATATCTCCGAAAACCTTCTCTTTCAGACATGCCTGCGCCGGGAACAATTCCTCCAGCGCCCGGATATAATGCCCGACCGCGGTGAACACAGCTCCGTCCCTGAGAGCACGCTGGGCAAACCGATGGTAGTCAGAAGCGACAGCGACTGCACGATTGGCTTTCTCGAGGAACTGCTTGTCCACTTCCAATCGGGAAATCGTCGCGTAGGTGTAATAGATGTTATTCTTTTTATCGTAGTAGCGATCACGGATGGTGATCCCTTCGAGAGTCTGCTCGGTGTATTGAGAAGAGATCCGCTCTACACCTTCGGAAGAATTTATGTAGCCGGAGTCGTCCATCTCTTCACTGTAGAAGCTGGACATCGTGCTGGTGATCTGCACATGGATCTGCCGCGCAATCTCGGCAATGGCGGCGTTGTCTGCACGGGCGCGGTCCGATTCCGGATCACCCGATGAATTCACCGCTCCCACCCCCTGAAGCAACTCGGGATGGTTCGGCACACGCGTAACCCATTCTGGTGCGGCAGCGGCAGCCACCCCAACACTCATGAGAATTGTAAGTGCAGCAAGAATTCTTCTATAGGATCTCATCTTCACCCTTCTTCGCTCCCCACTCATTGACCATCCCAAGCGCTAGCGAATCAACCAACCCATCCGAGCGGCGAACCGCTCCTCCTTGCGCGCCCCTTTCTTGATCTGACGCTTGTACTTTTTGAGCTGCTTTTCCATCGCCTGCTGACGATCTGCCAGCTCCTGGCGTGACTGAATCCAGGAGATTGAGATTGACCCACGCCCAGCTATCCTGACGCCCCCCTGTTCAGCGACACGGTCGAGCAACCGTTTGAGTCCGGAGGGGTCATAACCGGATCGAGCGAGGATCGCTGTGCCAAGAGAATCAGCCTGTAATTCATCGCCGATGGAATAACGGCGGCGCGCACTCGCCAAGACCTGTTTCGCATAATCTTCGAGGTCGGAAAGGTCTGTGTCGTTATCCGAGGTTGACTCATCAAGTTCCGCAAAGGCATCTTCCGCCCCAGCGCGCCACCCCTCCTTTTTCAATCCAATTTCCCCGTGGTGCAGGATGGCGTGAGCGAGCTCGTGGGCAAGTAGCCCGGCGACTTCCGATTCATCCCGGGTGAGTGCCAGAATCTCTCCCCCGATGACAACCCAACCGCCTGGGAGTGCCTGTGCGTTCATCCCTCTCTTTGAGGCGATTACAACCGGGGCCATAGAATTGGCGCCAGCCTGCTCCGCCAGCCAGAGGTTGATCTGGTTGAGGTAGGGTTCCACCGCCTCCATTCGTCCGCCCCACTCGTTGGCGATGTTGTTGGCGATGGCCGGGGAGGCTGCCATGATTTCCGGCAACAGGCTCATGCCTACGGCGGAAGCGGGAATCGGCGGCGGCAAATCCTCAAGCTCAAATTCTGAGCGGAAACCAGCAACCTCCTTGGGATTTACCTGAGGGTAGAGCGCTGCAGTCGCAAGCTTGTCCCCCTCCGGTCCTCCCACTAGGCCCTTGATCATGGCGGAGATGGCGGTGTTCGTCACCTCCGTTTTCAACTCGCTCCTCTGAGCGATTTCAGCAACAGGCGTCATCCTCCCCTGTGGGGCAGCCGCCAAAACGTTCGCCGAGATAAACCCTTCACCTGCGGCACTCTTCACCTTCTGCCACCCCATCTGCGGAGCACCGAGGGTGGTCACCTCACTACCCAGATCGAGCACTGCAATTACCGGGAAGAAATTCCCCGCTCCTTCGCGCAATAGAATTCCGCCACGCTGGAGTTTCACCAGATCCGCCAGTCCAGCGGTCGCAAACACCAGCAGGATGGCTACAGCTAAAACCTTCAGGGGTTTATTTCGAAGTGAATACGATGATGTCATCATCCCCTCCATTGCTCGATTGTGCCGGCGCCATTCTCTCCAGAAGGATCGGAACAGCCGGATCGTCCGGGCGCTGAGTTTGTATCTCTTTCCACCTTGCAACTGCCTCACCGCGTCTGCCTTCTCCCCACAGAGTCCATGCCTGCTCCCACTCCTCGACCCACGGCCCACAGTCCCACTCCGGGAGTAGTTCGTGCAGCATCAACGGCACGGTCAATCCCTTCAATGTCACGCGGCCGATTTTTCTCGTCTTGAATGTTTCCGGCAACGTGGATGCAAAGGAATCACTCACCAGAACCCGCGCCCCGAGTTTTCTCGTCGCGCTCTCAAGACGGCTGGCTGTGTTCACTCCTGACCCAATGGCGGTGTAATCCATTCTGTTGTGGTGCCCGATATTGCCCACGATCACGCTATCGAGGTGCAGGCCATAGCGCATCTCCATCGTAGGGTCACCCCGTTTCTCGCGGTCGCTGCTGATCTGCTTGACAACCTCCATCACCTCGAGTACGGCTGTGGCGGCACGAATGGATGTTCTTTCATCGGCAAGCGGCGCACCGAAGAGAACCATGATCGCATCGCCAATGAATTTGTCGAGGAAGCCGTGGTGAAGAAGGATTTTTTCAACGATGCCCTCGTAGTATTCATTGAGCATCGCAACCACTTCTTTAGGAGTAAGCTTTTCGCTCGCGTTTGTAAACCCGACGAGGTCGCCGAACATGACAACAACCTCCATCTCACGCCCGGCGAGCTCCACTTCCCCTTCAACGCCGAGCATCTCGTCTATCACACCTTCGTGGAGATAGCGTCCAAAGAGACGTTTCAGTTCACCCCGCTTTCGCCCCTCGATCCGCCACTCCGCAAACCAGACTGCGCCGATGCCTCCGACCGAGGCCACCATCGCAGGGAGCACCGGGATCAGCAGGCCTGAGAGGAACGCAACCCAGGCAATTGCTGCAACCGATAAACCCAGCACAGGCAACATCACGAGCTGTATCCATCCCTTGCTAATCCGATCCATAACGATGACCGCGATGAACCCAACCAGCAACAGGTAAATCACTGCCACAGGCCTGGAGAGCGGTATCATCTCCTCGCCCTGCAGGATGTTCGAGATGGCTGTGGCGTGGATTTCAAAACCGGGATAGGGGTGCTGAGGCTCCGCGACGGGAGTCGGTTTGTAGTCCAGCAGTCCCGAGGCAAAACCACCAACGATGAGCAACTTGTCTTTTAACTGGTCAGGAGATACACGCCCTGTCACCACCGCCGCGGCCGAGAGGTATGGAAAGGCGCCGTCACTGCCACCGGGACCGTAATATCGAAGCCATAACCTTCCATTCGGATCAAGTTTCGGGATCCTAAGTCCGCGGCCTTCGACAGACTGAAGAATCCTCAGCGTCAGGCTGGGCAGCGTGTCCGTCCCCGTATCGAACGTGAGCGGCACCCAGCGGATCACACCATCATCCTCCGGATCAACATTCGAGATTCCGATACTTGAATGACGGAACCGTTGATGAGGGAGTCGAATTCCCTCGGAAGGTTTCTTGTAGGGAGTTATTCCATCGCTCCATGTCGGCAATCCGGTCGGAATAGAATCAAGCGGAAGACCGCTCGCGAGAAGCTGGGCGGCTATCACTACGGGAAATTCGCCACCAAGGTATTGGGCCAGCGCCAGGTCTGTGGAGTAGGCGTCACTGTTCAGTCGGTCAATACCGATATCGTCAAAGAGGACATCGAAGAGGATACCCTTAGCTCCCGCACTTTCGGCGAGGTAGATAAGGTGTCCCCAGAGATCTCGAGGCCATGGCCAGAGCACTCCGTTATCCGCAAAGAAGTCCAGCCCCGGTTGGTCCACTGCGAGCAATACAATGGAAGAATCCGGCTCCACGAAGGGGCCGCCGCTTCGCATCATAAGGTCCCAGGCAGGACGGTCCCAGCTTGCGATCCATCCCGCAAGGAATAGAAGTCCTACGAGAAGAACGACCGCAAAACCTGAGACTACCGGGATGGCTCTCTGACGTAGTAGACGTACACCCATTCCCCAACCCCACACATTGTCGTCAGATCAAAGCTCCATTACGGACTCGGTACTGTCTCCTCTGTCGGCTCAGGTGCTACCGACTTATCCAACTCCTGAAACGCCTCCGTGGCGCGAAGCATCGTCAGCAGTTGCTCCTGCTGTTTGATCTTGTCAAGCAGCTTGGCGTTGGCGGCATCCAGGTCCATCTTCAACAGAACATAGCAGCGGAAGACTCCCTCCTCGTTGAACATCTCGAGGTCCTCCTGCTGAACACCGCTGAGCGTTACATCCACGACCTCTTTCGTAGTCTGGGTGAACTGCTCCAGGTATTGCGCCTCAAGGTCTGTCCCCACCTCTTCCTGGAACCGTTTGGTCAGCGCGGTGAAATGGCTTTCGAGCCCCCGAGCGAGATCCAGCCTCGCAGTGTGAGCCGCCTTGTCTTTCGCCATCTGCATGTCGCGAGAGGTAGCTGTTCCGGGCGCGAAGAGCATCCCGGATTTGGTGGGAGGTGAAAGAAACCAATCCGGAGCTTTCTTGATCATTTTATCACTGGCGATTGGGGTGATCTTGGCCGGTTTTTCTGTGGATGCGCAGGCTAGAATTCCGAACGCCAGTGCAGTCAGCAGGAATAGTTGAACCGCTCGTCTCATCTTTCCCTCCCTTCCTCTCTATGGATGAGGTATCTGAAACCTTCAATCACTATTCATCGTGCCTGAGTTCCCTGACCAGACGGAACCCGGCGTCATGGTAACCTCTGTTCATGTCACGTTCTTCCACGAGCCCGCCGCGAACCGCGGATGAATCGGACTCGAATGATCCTCCGCAAAGAACCCAGCGCGGATGTTCAGTATCCGAATCCTCTACGCACCACTCCGCAGCATTTCCGAGCAAATCGTAAAGCTCTCCTCTGCTCGGCAGCTTTAATGCAGATTTTTGCAGTTTTTCACAGGAATTGCTGGCAGTCCAGGCATGATAGGAAAGTTGAAAATCTGGTGACTCTGTGGTGGCGGAAAACAGTAATTGCCACTCCTCGAGTGTGGGAAGGCGGTAGAGCCAGCGGTTAGACCGAGCATTCAACCAGTTCAGGTAATCCACGATCTGATCTGGGCTCACGTCCGTCACCGGATACTCAACCTCACTTCCCCCCTCGATTTCCCCCTCGCCTCTTTCCCACTGCAGGCGCGTCAACTCGGCGGAAAGAATCTGAGTTCTCTGATTCTCGTGTGAGGTGACCCCCAGCACAATTCCAAAATCCACAAAAGATCCCGGCTCCAGTCCGCTCTCCGTTATCTCCGTTCCAACATCCCCTCTCTGGATGGCATCAAGCAGGTGCTGAGCTGCGACCAGGTTAGGATGTTTCGGAAATCGCTTCGCCAGAATCCCAAACCATTTGCCAGCATCCTTCTGGTCACGGGCATTCAGGATGCGAAGAAACAGAGCATCAGGAGCGAGGTCTGCATCATTTCTCTCCACCACGGCCTTTTCGAGAAATCTCCGCGCGCGGTCTGTTTCGGAATTCCTGGTCAGCAATTGCATGGCAACTGCATATGATTCAAAGTTCTTTTTTTCCGCCTCCGAACCCGCGGGACGTCCCATGGCTTTTAAAACCACGGAATAGACATCCGTTCAGGTGAAGCCTATCTCGATGATTTCTTCCTCGGTAAACAGACGGCTGGAAAATCTCTCCGCAATCCACTGGCGTTGTTCATCCGGATAGGAGAGAAATTTCAGCGGAGCCAGGGGAATATTGAGTTTTCCGAGAGCGACACGGCGAGCATCTTGTACAGCGAGTTCTCGTGACAGTTCGAGAGTAGAGCGTCCCAGATAGGAGTTGCCCTCCACGATAAGTTTCTGTGGAGCTCCTTTCGAAAATTGTGGGGAGAGAAGTAGCAGAAGCAAACACAGCAGCCAACGATACATGCATCTTCCTCAGAAATCAGTCACTCCAGGCGCCTTTGAATAATTTCCCGCGTCTTCAGTTTTCGTGACTCGTCCGAGGTCAGGAGGCAATCGAAAGGGCAAAATCAGAATCCCAACTCATCCACCTCGTATGGGTGTAACGAGCTGAGCAACCTCTCGGGTTGATAAGTAGTTAGTAATAACAAAACGCGTAAAAAAGCCCGCATTACTTAAAACACCAAATTTTATAATCTTGGGGGAGACAAACTATGTGCACTATGGCTGTTTCAATGGTAAAGAGATCCGGTTCGATAGACACCCCCGCTCGTGGGCTCCAACGCACCGGATGGGGAACCTGCTATAGCGAGCCAAGTGTACAAAACCTATCTTCTTCTGTTCCTAATCCACTCACGGAGTGAGACATGAAACTGCTGGTCACAGGTGGCGCCGGATTCATCGGATCAAACCTCGTACATTTTCTGTTGCGAGAACGGCCGGAATGGAAAATTATCAATCTTGATGCACTCACCTATGCCGGCAACCTCGAGAACCTCATAGCCGCAGAAGGAAACCCGAATTACACTTTTGTCCACGAGGACATTACCGACCAGAAAGCAGTGCAGAACACCGTCGAAGAACATGCCCCGGACGCCGTTATGCATCTGGCCGCCGAATCCCATGTGGATCGCAGCATTCTGGACGCGGGTGCGTTCATCAAAACCAACGTCCTCGGCACCCAGATTCTGCTGGACACTGTACGCAACTGCAAGCGTGATGTAAGGTTCCTTCATGTTTCGACGGACGAGGTCTACGGCACTCTCGGTAAAACCGGCTACTTCACCGAATCCACTCCTCTCGCGCCAAACAGCCCCTACTCCGCCTCAAAAGCGGCCTCGGACATGCTGGTCAGGGCGGCCAAAGAGACGCATGGGATGGATGTGGTGACCACTCGTTGCTCCAACAACTATGGCCCCTACCAGTTCCCCGAGAAACTGATTCCATTGATGATTGCCAATTCACTGGAAGACAAGAAGTTGCCGGTTTACGGGGACGGAATGCAGGTCAGGGATTGGCTTTACGTTGAGGATCACTGCCGAGCCCTGTTGACCGTCCTCGAAAAGGGCGTCTCCGGGGAGGTGTACAACATCGGTGGCCACAACGAGTGGCCGAACATCGAGATCGTAAAACTGATCCTGAAGAACCTGGACAAACCGGAAAGCCTGATCGAGTACGTCGCAGACCGTCTCGGGCATGATCGCCGCTATGCGATTGATGCGTCAAAGATTGAACGAGAGCTGGGCTGGACCCCTTCCCACACCTTCGAGCAGGCGCTCCCGCTGACGATCCAATGGTACCTGGAAAACCGGGAGTGGACGGATCGTATTCGCAGCGGGGCCTATCAGGAGTATTACGAGACTCAGTATGGGAACCGTTGAACGGTTGCCGCTTCAACACTCTGTTATACAATTCAAAACCCGATCAGGTAATGACCGGGTTTTCTTTATCAGTCCGTCAGGAATAAACCTGGCTTCCGATTCAGACTTTTTGCCCAAGGGCTGCGTTGAGTATCCCCTCCGCCATATCGCCCAAACTGGACAGACTTGCGGTCTTTTCTACCCATTTTCTGCCATTTATTGCCCAATTTTTGCGATTTTCGGGCGATTTTCTCATCATTTCAACTGATTCCAGCAATTTTTCGCTGTTTCCGGGCTCGACGATCACTCCAGCCTCTGCCTCTCGCACAATCGCCGCAGCATCGCAATCCGCCTGAACAGAGGCGATTACCGGACGCTCCGCCGCGAGGTAGCCGAGCAATTTCGAAGGGTTCGAGGAGTGTCCACGCCCCGGAAGCAGGGTGACCACGGAGACATCGGAGAGCGCCTGCATCTCCGCCAGTCTCGCCCGTGGCACAAAATCGTGGAACATCACATTCGTCAACCCCAACTCCTTCGCCTTCTCCTCGTTGGGCGTACGTTCCACGCCCAGCCCGACGAAAAGAAAGAGCAGGTCTTTGTTATTCTTTAATTTATCTGCGACATCCACGAGCACTGAAGTCCCATGCTGCCTGCCCATCGTCCCTGCATACAACACCACAAACCGGTCAGGATCAATCCCCCACTCCCGTCTCAGCTCATTTTCACGTGGCTGAGGACGAATCTCCTCCGTGTCGATCCAGTTCCAGATGGTGTGCAGCTTTTCCTCAGGAACCCCCTTGGCGGACAACCGGGTGTGGAAATGCTTACCCAGCGGGCAGAGGACCGTGGCGTTACGGTAGATCCAGCGCTCCTGCCAACGGAGGTAGGCGATCAGAGCGGGGTTAGTGATGAATCCGCTGTCGATCGAGGCGTCCGGGTGGATGTCCTCGATGTCGATCACACTCGGACATTTGAAATGCCTGGCGAGAGAGATCCCCGCTGTGGCGATGGTTGGTGGCGGCACGGCGGCATAAATCAGATCAAAAGGTCCGATTTTACGGCCTGCCCACCTCATGTTCAGCGACATTGTCAGAAATGTTAATGTACGATGAATAAAATTATTAACTTGCGATGTGTGATGCCAGACCCGAACGACCCGGATTCCATCCAACTCCTCGATCATTCGCCACTTCTTATGATATCCGGCATGCACTACCCCCTCAGGCCAGAAGGGATAGCCGGTCATAACAGTCACCTCGTGTCCGCGGCTTCTCCACGCCTGCGCGAGTTCCGCAAACTTGATCCCCCAGGGCTGTTTTTCGGGTGGGTAATTACTTGTCAGAATCAGGATTCGCATCATCATCCTTGGATTTGCGGGATTTCGTGCTGTTTTTAGCTGCGAGAGCCAGCGGGTCAAGACCGTCCTCCAGCCTGACGCCAGCTTTCCAGTACAACACTCCCGCAAAAACAGGTATATAGGCAATCAGCAGAACCAGAATCGAGCGGTTGTCCCCGAGAATCACCGCCAACGCCGCCAACGGGGTCAGCCAGAAGAGGTTCACGGCGAGGATGCTCATTGTCACTTTGGAATGGCTGTGGCCCGCCCGGACTGCGTGATGAAAAGCGAAGTCCCTGTGGGCGAGGGTGATATTTTCTCCCGCCAGCAGTCTTCGGAATGTCGTCCAGCTACTGTCCGTGTAGAAAACCGCCATCAGAATCAGAAACGCGGTGAGCGGAACCGATTCACTCAGTTTTCCCCAGAGGCTGGTGACAGCGAACGTAACCCCGAGAAATCCGCTGCAAAGGTCACCCATGAACGTTTTCGCCGGGTGCCAGTTCCAGCGCAGATAACCGAGCGCTGCGGCAGCGATCAGCAGATAGACGATGCCCAAAGCCGTATTGCCGTTGACGAAAGCGATGGTTCCTGCAGCGAGGCCGACAAAGACCGCCTGTCCACCCGCGAGCCCGTCGATTCCATCCATGAAATTGTAGCTGTTGATGTTCCAGACCACGTAGAGCGTGATCAGCAGCATCGCCGGAATGCCTGTCAACTCGATGGACTTTGGAAAGACGATGTCGATCTTCGAACCGATGTAGAGTACGATGACCAGCCCGGCGAGTATATGGGTGAGCAACCTGAACCTCTTGCGCACACCGAAGAGATCTTCGATCAGGCCGATCATGACGATCATTGATCCGGAAACAAAGAGCATCCAGTACCAGGAGACAGGCTGGGGAATAAGCAGGGCATAGGTGAGCACCCCGCTAAGCACCACCACAACGATGGAGAGGCCGCCAATCCGTGGAATAGGCACTTCATGGCTACTCCGCTCGTTTGGGATGTCAAGCAGCTTGCTATGAAGCGCAACAGTACGAACACGGTTTGTCAGCCACGAGGTGACAACCACAACCGCCGAGAATACCGCCACGAAAAGCACGGTGATTCCTGTGTCCGACAAAATCCCTCCCCGACCCAAAATTTTACCGTCTTCCCTGCAATGACAACCACCCAAACGCAATTCCGCACAAACGTACTGCTTTCTTATCCATGAAACCAAGACCTTTCACCATTCACATTATGCCCTTGGAACTCATTATCCATTTTGAGACCGTTTGACAACTCCATATTTTCAAAAACAAACTTTGACGAACCTACTCACTGATGCATTTCCAACTCCGGAATTCCGAGGGAAAAGATCTTGTCCACACCCGCGAACAGTAGAGCTCAAGCCGACCCCAAGCGTCCCAGCATGGCATACCTCTGGACCCTGACGAGACCAACCTATCTCTGGACCCATTATATCGATCATCCGCTGGCGGTGGTGACAGCCTGGACCTGTCGGCGCATCGGCATCGGGGCAAGAACCCTGACCGTGCTGGCGGTCATTCCTGCAGTGCTTGGCGGACTCGCGCTGCATTATCTCGACCGACCATTGAACCTGATTTTCTTCCTCATCGGACTACAGCTCTGTTACATCGCGGACTGCGCCGACGGCACCCTCGCCAGAGCAACGAGGGCAGCCTCTGTGCCGGGCGCTTATCTGGATCGATTGATCGACTACCTGACCCTCGCGATCGTCGGCATCGCATACACCGCCTATGTCCACGAACAGTTCCCGGGACATACTGAAATCTACTGGTCCTCCATCGCCTTTTTCATCACACGGGCGCTCAGCTACTCCGTCCAATTCCTGAAACCGGAAACTGCCGGTCCGATGGGTCCGCTCTCCAGAAGTTTCTTTTCACGGTTCTTCGGTGAATTGACCGACACGGGATTGTGGTGGTTCCTGTTGCCGTTGCTGGCGTGGTGGCAACCGTTCTGGATTCCGATCCTCCTGGGAGCCCTGCTCAACTTTGCGGTCTACCTGAAGGGAATGGCTGGAGCATATCTCGCCAACGTCCCACCACGGGTTTGAAAGTCCGGTTTTATCAGGGTAGGACGTTTTCTATTTCGGGGCAATCGACTCGAAAATTTTCAGATGCTGACGAAACCTCTCCTCCGCCGTTCCGAAGGAGGCAAGGCGTATCTCGCCTTTCTTCAGAAGCTCTTCCCGCAACGATGAATCCTCACACACCCGGAGTATTTCTCCTGCCAATGCCGCCCCATCCAGCGGATCCGCATAGAGCGCTGCATCCCCGCAGACCTCACGGGCAAAGGGTCGGTCGCTGGTGACAATCGGCACTCGCATCGCCATCGCTTCGGGGTAAGAGGCAGAGAATACTTCCATCAGTGTCGGCAGCAACATGACATCCGAACGAGCGTAGAGTGACGGGCCTTCTATCGGGCGCACCGGGCCGATGTTCATCAGCATATCACCAACATCAAGTGAGTCAGCGAGGGTTTTTAACTCACCCCACGGCCCCTCTGGAAGCGTCACAGCAACACGCCAATCAGTTTCTGGTGATTTCCTTCGGAGTTCATTCGCCACGTGCGGCAGGATGGCATGATTTTTATGCGGATGGGCCCCGGCGAAGGTCAGGACGACCCGGGATTCCGTCGGCAACTCCGCAAGTTTGGGATGCGGTTCTGTCTGCAGCGCCCTGTCAAGGAGATAGACCCCGGAACAGGAATTCGGGACCACATGGATGTCGCTGATGGGTCGTTTGAGCACCTTCGACAACCCCTCAGCATCCACTCCGGTTTCGCAGATATAGGCGGCGTATCCCACGATCCATTTTTTCTGCCAGGCGAGCCAGAGTTTCATGCGAAGTGTTCGCCATCCGGGGTAGGATCTGCGCCACGTCTCTTTGTCCGCCGGTTGAGTCATCCAGGGAACAGCATATCCCGTGACATGAGGAGCACCCAGATTCAGGTAGGCAGGTCCGAGCAAACTGAAGGACAGGTCAGGTTGAAACTCCCGAACCAGTGATTTAACACGGCGGCGGGTTTCTCGTCCGGCACTTCGGCGAGCGGGAGACTGCGCGAAGGTCTCTACCGACAGGTGGGATGGCCGGTTTTCAATGTCGAGATTCGCAGCGACTTCGTCCGAAAGCAGCGCAAGCCATGTATGTCCGGCGCCCCACTCGTTGATTGACCGGACAAACTCGAAGGCTTTCTGAACACCTCCTCCGATCTTCAGATTCGTCGCGTTGAAGAGGATCTTCATTGCATGGACTCCGCGTTCATTTCGGGAATCCCCAACCGCCGTACTTGAATGATCGTGAGCAGCAGCTCCACCGTCCTCATGGCGAGGTACACGGTCGCCAATCCCTCCGGTCCCCAAAGAGGGATAAGGAAGAGAACACCTGCGATAAAGAAGAGGATCCGTGGAAGGGTGATCGCGAGGAAGAAGCTCCAAATCTTCTCGTGCGATTGGATGTGCCTGACCAAAGCCATCTGAGCTGCCTCAACTAGAGTCGAGGCGAGGAGGATGGTAAGCACTGGACTGCCCGAGGCAAAGTCATCGCCAAAGAGCCGCATTACTGGTTGACGCAGGAGAATGAAAACGCTTGAGGCGACGGCAGTCACCCCAATCATCAGCAGGGTGTTCATGCGGAAGACTCGCCTGTACTCAGCACCCTTGCCCAGCCCCTGCTGATTGCTCAGCATCGAGAACCCGACCCGTCCAATTACGGTTGGGACGAACACGACGAGAAAGCGCAGGTTGTTGGCGGCGGCATAGATACCCATCATCGCAAAACCACCCTCTTGCCGAACGAGGATGAAGTTGCCGAACCATGTTGCAAAGACACCAACGTAGGCCGCCAGAGCCGCTGGGAGCGTGAAGTTGATCAACAACTTCAGTTCACGGCCAACATCCTCCGCGATCGCCACGATGCCATTTTTCTTTAACGAGGAGGAGAGAGCGATGCTGTGTGCTGCCCAGCGGATGAACGCCGCCGCGGAAAGCCCGATCACCGCGCCGTCCCGTCCTCCCAGATATCCTCCAAGACTCACAAGGATCAAAGATCCGGCTCCCGCGACCAGGCCTGCCCTCGCGAGAGGCTTGTAGGATTCAAGGCCGTTGAGCGAACCGATTTGGAAGCCATTCAGAGACTGGAAAAAGAGAAAGGGTGCGCCAAGTGCCAGCGTTCGCGCCAACCGTTCCGCACCGAGCATGGTACCGGCGATCCAGGGTGAAAAGGCAAAGATCAAAGCCGCCGCGATCAAACTGAGGATCAGGCTGACCCTGCGGAAGAGGGTGAGGAGACGGCCTGCCCGGAGAACATCCGAATCCCTCGTTGAGGCGAGATGTTTCATCGCTGTGAAACCGAGGGAGAGTTCCGCAAAGGTGGCCGCGGTTAGAAGAGTGCTCTGGACGATGGCATACTCGCCGAACACCACCTTGCCAAGAATCCTTGCAAGAAAGATGTTGACCAGCAGCGTCGTTCCCTGGTTGAAGGACATGGCCACCAGGTTCCAGAAGCTCCCGACAACCAGCCGTTCGCCCAACCCTCCCCGTCTCGACTGCAAAAAACTGTTCACCCAATCTCCCTGAAATTCCGGTTCATGGAAGGATAGGAACAAAAGAACCCCGCCGGAAATAGCGGCAGGGTTTTATAAGGTTCTACTGAGCATCGTCTCAAGCGAAGAACTCCGCGACTCTCGTCACGACTTCCTCGAGCTGGTCCTGCGTGAGTTCCGGATAAATCGGGAGCGATATGACTTCGTTCGCAGCCTTTTCCGACTCCGGGAAATCCCCCTCGCTATAGCCGAGATAGCTGAAACAGTCCTGCATGTGCATAGCGAGAGGATAGTAAACCGAGCAGCCGACTCCCGCCTCGCGAAGGTGAGTGACCAGCTCATCGCGGCGGGGAGCGCGAAGTGTGTATTGGTTAAAGATATGGCGTGATTCTTTCACCACCGGGAGCACGACACCCTTTTCAACAACTCCAGCCTCGGTCAGCAGATTGTCGTAGACGGACGCATTTTTCTGCCGTCCCTCTGACCATTTGTCGAGGTGTTTCAATTTGACGTTCACGACCGCGGCCTGAAGTGCATCGATACGGAAATTTCCGCCCACAAATTCATGGTGGTACATCTGAATACCGCCGTGTACCCGCATCTTGACCAGTTTCTCTTTCCGCGTCTCGTCCTGCGTCGTAACAATGCCACCATCCCCGGCGGCGCCAAGGTTTTTCGAGGGGAAGAAGGAAAAACAGCCATAAGCACCGATCGAACCGGCCCGGTGACCCTTGTACTCCGCTCCGATCGCCTGCGCGGCATCTTCGATGATGGGGATGTTGTGTTTGTTGGCAACCTCGAGGATCGGGTCCATCTCCGCTATCTGGCCGAAAAGATGGACAGGGATGATCGCTTTGGTTTTGGGTGTGATCGCCGCTTCGATTTTTGCGGGATCGATGTTGAAGGTCACTGGATCGATGTCCACGAAAACCGGTTTTGCGCCGACCCGGTGAATCGAGCCCGCCGTGGCGAAGAAGGTAAAAGGAGTCGTGATCACTTCATCACCAGCTCCGATGCCTTCAGACATCAAGGCGATGATAAGCGCATCCGTCCCGGAGCTAACACCGACAGCAAATTTGGCCTTGCTGTATTCGGCGATATTCTTTTCCAGCTCGACCACCTTGGGGCCGAGAATGAAATACTGGCTTTCCAACACCTCGGCGATTTCACGCTCCACCTCATCACGGATTTGCGCGTACTGAGCTTTGAGGTCCAGCAACGGGACAGCCATGATCGATCTCTCCTCGATTAACAGATGCAACTTTAGCCACCGGAGCAGGCTTCACACAGGGCCGCAGACTCTGAAATAACACGGTCCATTCGAGCGTTCCGGGGAGTGAAGTGTACGCATTGCGAAAGAGTTCGCACAAGCGGGACTCTCGCTATCCCCAAAGGAATCATTTTGCGAATCAATTCACAAGGCTCGTCCCGGAAAAGTGCTCGGAGCCGAGCTGGCAATCTGCTTAAAAAGTGATTCTCTTCAGACGAATTGGGTATTTTATGCCTCGCAAGGGTTTGCTTTCGGAGAATGGGTTGAAACAGGTTTCCATCAAAGAAGTTCGCGAGGGCTCAATCCTTGCGACCAACATTCACTCCAAGGGTAAAACGTTGTTTCGGCGGGGCCACAAACTGCTCCGGCGCGACATCACTTTTCTCCGAAATGCTGGCTTGCGCGCCATCCCCATCGCCGATGCCGACAGTGATACATTCAAAACCGGAACAATCTCCGAAGAGACCCGTGAAGAGGCGGTCACTGTTGTTACCAACGTTCTCAACGACTTCGAGAATTTAAATCCCAAGAAATACGAGGCTGTCCGTAATGTCGCGGACAAGATGGTGGACGAAATCCTCCAGTCCAAAGACCTGAAAATTCAGGCGCACGACCTTCGCACCTACGACGAGTACACTTACCGTCACTCGGTAAACGTCACCGCCATCTCGGTTGCCATTGCGAGGCTGATGCATTGGGATGCCCGAGACCTCCGCACCCTCGCCGCAGGAGCACTGGTGCACGACATCGGCAAGATGAAGATTCCCTACGAAGTCCTGCGGAAAGAGGCGCGGCTGGATGTAGAGGAACGCAGGATCATCGAGCAACATACGGTGTGGGGATTTGATCTGCTCTCCAGCAGGAATGTCGGTTCCCCCCACGAGTGGGCTGTCACCCGGCAGCACCATGAAACACTGGATGGACGCGGCTACCCGGACGGACGGATGGGGGACGAAATGCACCCCTGGGCGAAGATTGTTGCAGTTGCCGACATTTGGGACGCGCTTCGCAGCAACCGACCCTACAAGCAGGGCTGGCCATCAGACCGTGTACTCAAACTCTTGAACAGCGATGAGATGCGGGAGAAACTTGACCCTGCATCGCTTGAGGTGATGAACCAGATCGCCGTGCCCTACACACACGGCACTCAGGTGAAACTCTCCAATGGGGAGATCGCGGTGGTGGTCGAGCAGAACCCGGTCAACCCATTCCTGCCCGTGGTGCGGGTTATCCGCGATGGTGCAGGAAAAGAGCTGAACGGTGATGGTCCGGTGTACAGCCTGCAAAAAGAATACGAAATAGACATCGTCGAGACTGTCATCGGCGGATAACAACCTCCGGTCCTTTCGGTCCCATACAGATTTTTATTGATCGTGCGTGCTCTCGACCATGAGCTCCGTAATTCTGCCAACATCCGAAATTGATCATTGCCGAGGCTGACCACCACCCCTACTTTACGCCCGATTTATCTATACGGAAGGTAGACCTGTGATACGCTCCTCCGCCCCCGCCGGCTACCTGCTGCTGGAAGATGGTGCACGCTTTGACGGCGAAACTCTATTCGGGAACGCTCCCTCCCTCGGTGAAGCGGTCTTTAACACCTCTCATTCCGGTTATCAGGAGATTCTGACCGATCCCTCCTACTTCGGTCAGATCATGACCTTTACCGCTCCCCACATCGGCAACGTCGGGATCAACCCCGAGGATATGGAATCGGGTGGGCTCAAAGCAGCCGGCGCTGTCGTTCGCTCGCTCGCTCCCGAACCCCGAAGCTGGCGCTCGAAGGAGAGCCTCACCGATTGGATGATCGGAGAGGGTGGAGGGCTGCTCGTCGGGGCGCACACCCGCTCGATTACCCTTCACCTGCGGGATGTTGGCGCTCAGCGGGCAGGATTGTTTGAGAGTTCCACTCCGGTCTCCGAAGCTCTGGAAATCGTGCGGGCATCGAGAGACATGAACGGCGCGGACCTTGCCAGCGAAGTGACCTGTGAAAAACCGTGGACATTTGACGGTTCCGGGTTGGACGAGACGTGGTATCCAAAAAGCGAGATCGGCGCGGGACTGAAAATCGCCGTGCTCGACTTTGGGGTGAAGTTGAACATCCTTCGTGAACTGACACGGCGTGGCGCTGGGGTTACGGTTCTCCCCGCATCCACTAAGGCTGACGAGATCGTTGCGGGCGGTTTTGACGGCGTCCTGCTCTCCAACGGCCCGGGCGATCCAGCGGCGGTGACCTATGGTGTGGAGACGACAAAAACACTTTTGGAGATGGGAATCCCCATTTACGGCATCTGCCTCGGGCACCAGATTCTCGCGCTGGCGGCGGGGTTTTCGACATACAAACTCCAGTTCGGGCATCGCGGCGCGAACCATCCTGTGCGGCGAGAAGGCGACCAGGCGGTGGAGATCACCAGCCAAAACCACGGGTTCGCGGTGACCAGCGAAGTCGCAGGGGCCGAGGGTGACGCACGAGGCTATGGGAATGAAACCCGGGGTAGAACCCCGGGCCACCCGGCTGAGGACCTGACTCTGTCATTGCCCGGCTTGACCGGGCAATCCAGAAACCCGACCCTGAAGGGTCGGGCCACCCATCCAACGATCGGAATAGATTCTTTGGATACCCGGCTGGCGGGGCAACCGGGCCACACTTCAAACAAACGGATGAGTGCAAATGCTGCGTCATTGCGAGGAACCGCTGAAAGCGGTGACGAAGCAATCTCGCAGTTGAGCACTGAATCCTGCGAGTGGGAGATCACCCACATCAACCTGAACGACAAGACGGTGGAGGGATTGGCACACAAGTCGTTCCCCGCCTTTTCGATTCAATACCACCCGGAAGCGAGCCCCGGCCCGCACGAGGGATGGACCTATTTCGACCAGTTCTTGACGATGTGCCGGAAATGATGTAGCCCGGACATGCTTGTCCGGGGACGATTATGTCATTGCCCGGTTTGTCCGTCTTGAGCTTACTTGACCAGGTCGTCCGGGGAGATCATGAAACCCGGGGCAGAGCCTCGGGCCACCCAGCCGTAAATACGGCAAGACAACAACCTGAAACGCGAAGCGTACTATGCCCAGACGAGATAACATAAAGAGCGTGATGGTACTCGGGTCGGGTCCGATAGTGATCGGGCAGGCCTGCGAGTTCGACTATTCCGGCACTCAGGCGGTACGGGCGCTGCGTGAAGAGGGAATTCGAGTCATCCTCGTCAATTCCAACCCCGCGACGATCATGACAGACCCCACCCTCGCGGACGCCACCTATATCGAAGCGCTCGAACCGGACATCGTCGAACGGATCATCGCCCGCGAGAAGCCGGACGCCATCCTCCCGACCATGGGCGGACAAACCGCGCTCAACCTCGCGCTGAAACTGAACGAACTGGGTATCCTGGAGAAATACGGCGTACGCCTTCTCGGCGCCTCTGTGGAGGCCATTGAACTGGCTGAGGACCGCGAAAAATTCCACGACGCAATGCAACGGATCGGGATCGACATTCCGGTCGGCGGCTTTGCGAAAACCATTGACGAGGCAAACGAAGTCGTCGAACTAACCGGCTTCCCCGCGATCATCCGCCCCTCCTTTACACTTGGCGGCGTCGGCGGCTCAGTCGTCTACAACCGTGAAGAGTTCGAGGAACGCGCCCATTGGGGCCTCTCCCGCAGTCCGGTGGGCGAGATTCTGATCGAAGAGGCGCTTACGGGATGGAAGGAGTTCGAACTCGAGGTGATGCGGGACCACGCCGATCAGTGCGTTGTCATCTGCTCGATCGAGAACCTCGATCCGCTGGGAGTCCACACCGGCGACAGCATCACCGTGGCCCCTCAGCAAACTCTGACCGACAAAGAGTACCAGAAAATGCGTGACGCCGCTTTTGCGGTGATCCGCGAGGTTGGCGTTGAGACCGGCGGCTCAAACATTCAGTTCGGCGTTCACCCGAAAACCGGACGGATGGTGGTGATCGAGATGAACCCCCGCGTCTCCCGTTCCTCTGCACTCGCCTCCAAGGCTACGGGATTCCCGATCGCTCGGATCGCGGCGAAACTCGCCATCGGCTACCGCCTGGACGAGATCAGCAACGCGATTACGAAGGTTACCCCCGCCAGTTTCGAACCTGCGCTGGATTATATCGTGGTCAAGATTCCCCGCTGGGCGTTTGAAAAATTCCCAACGGTGAACCAGACCCTCGGCAGCCAGATGAAGTCGGTTGGCGAGGTAATGGCGATTGGACGGACTTTCCCCGAGGCGCTGCAAAAGGCGATTCGCAGTCTTGAGCAGGACCGGCACGGGCTGGGTTCCGATGGGCGGGATGTGATCGCCAGCGATTTTGTTGAACCGCACCTGTTAAGCCAGTGGCGCGACATGGTTCGGGCGAAGATTTCGACACCACGCGCTGAAAACATCTTTTACCTCAGGCATGCCCTGAAGCTGGGGCTTAGTGTTGAAGAGATCGCCAAGACCACCGGCATCGACCCGTGGTTTCTGGACCAGATCGCCCGAATCGTCGAGACCGAGAAACGGCTCAGGGCAGTCGCCTCGCGCAGCAGAGGGAACCTGACAACCCTGAGGAACAGTGTCCCGGTGGAACTCCTGCGCCGGGCCTCCCGCGATGGATTCTCTGTCCGGCAGCTCGCAACCCTTCTCCACACCGATGACGAAACCATTCGCCGGTTACGTGAGGTGCACGACCTGCATCCTGTCCACCGCCCTGTGGACACCTGCGCCGCTGAATTCGAAGCCCACACCCCCTACTACTATTCGACGTACGAGGGTGGAGCCAGCGAGGTTCGCCGTGGAGAAAACCCCAGCGTAATCGTCCTCGGGTCCGGCCCAAATCGCATCGGGCAGGGGATCGAATTTGACTACTGCTGTGTGCACGCCAGTCGGACCCTGATCGACGAGGGGTATGACGGTGTCATGGTCAACTGCAATCCGGAGACAGTCTCGACTGACTACGACATCTCAAGCCGCCTCTATTTTGAACCGATCACCCTCGAAGATGTCCTGGCTATCTGTGACGTTGAACAGCCGGACGGCGTGATCGTGCAATTCGGTGGACAGACTCCATTGAAGATCGCAGAGGCGTTGGTCGAGCACGGAGTAAAAGTTCTCGGCACACCTCCTGAGATGATCGCCGCCGCGGAGGACCGCGAGAAATTCGGCGCTCTGCTGAATTCGCTGAACATTCCGCACCCCGCCTATGGTATCGCCCATGACTTCACGCAGGCCTACGAAATCGCCGAGCAGGTAGGGTATCCGGTCCTCGTTCGGCCCTCCTTCGTTCTTGGTGGGCGGGCAATGGAAATTGTCTACGACCAAGAGGCATTGACCCGCTACCTGCGAGAATCCGCCGGCGAGGTAACCCCGGAACACCCCGTCCTGATCGACCGCTACATCGAAGATGCCTTCGAGTTTGATGTCGACGCCGTTTCTGACGGGCGGGAGACACTGATCTGCGGGATGATGCAGCACATCGAGGAGGCGGGGATTCACTCTGGCGACTCGGCCTGTGTACTGCCCCCCTTTGCCCTGACAAAAGAACAGCGCGATGAGATGATCCGAGTGACCAAGGTTCTGGCGAAAGCGCTGGGAGTCGTTGGTCTGATGAATGTGCAGTTCGCATTCCGCGATGGCGAGTTCTTCGTCCTCGAAGTGAACCCCCGGGCCAGCCGGACAATTCCTTTCGTCTCAAAAGCGACAGGAGTGAACTGGGCGCAGGTGGCAACGCGCTGCATTGTGGGAAGGTCGTTGAAAGACCTGGGAGTCAGGGAAAACCTTGAGCCCGGCCGATACGCCGTAAAAGAGGTGGTTTTCCCTTTCAATCGTTTTGAAGGAGCCCGAGTGTTCCTTGGACCGGAAATGAGATCAACGGGCGAGGTGATGGGGATTGCGCCAACCTTCAGCGAAGCCTATTCGAAAGCGCTTTACGCCTCCGCGACCTATCTACCGCCGCCCGGAGAAGGAAAAGTCTTCATTTCCGTAAATGATCGGGATAAAGCGCGGACTCTGCCTCTCGCAAAACGGTTGGCTGAACTGGGATTTCAGATTGTCGCGACGCGCGGAACGGCGAAATTCCTTGAGGATAACGGAGTGACAGCGGAAGCGGTGTTCAAAGTTCACGAGGGAAGGCCAACAGTTGTAGATAAGATGAAGAACGGAGAAGTCTCATTGCTGATCAACACGCCGCTCGGAAAAGAGTCTCACTTCGACGAACGAATCGTGGGCGAAACAGCATACAGAATGGGCTTGCCCCTGATCACCACGCTCTCAGCAGCGGAGGCGGTGCTCGGGGCTATCGAGGCAATCGGCACCCGTCCTCTGCAACCAATTCGTCTGCAGACGATGGACTAATTCCTCAAAAGCTCATTCAATACCATCAATAACCATGACTACTACTGATCAACCGATTGTCACGGTTCCGGGTTAACTGTCAAGCGGAGGTGGCGCTTTCGGACGCACGCAGCACGTTCCTTGCGGCCGGTCCTTTCGGCCCCTCTTCCACCTCGAACTCGACTTCATCCCCCTCTTCAAGATTCCTGAATCCCTGACCCTGAATGCTGCTGTAATGCACAAATACGTCAGGACCACCTTCGGTTTCGATAAAACCGAAACCCTTCTTGGTGTCAAACCACTTCACCTTGCCCTTCATACTTCATCTCAGCTTTCAGTAGATGGACCCTTTTGCGGATATTTATACCGCAATACGGATTCAAATTAAAGTTCTACTCCTGCCCCGCAAAGGACCTGACGTGAATTTCATCACACAAATCCTTGCTCGCGGAGTGTTTGGCATTTTTTTTGTTCGAAGTTACGCGTAGTACAAAAAGTGTTTGGACAGGCTGTTATCGATGTCAATTTGAGGAGAGAAGTCCTGCAACAATCCTGGCGATTTTCTGTTTTCGTCGAAGGTTGACACAATACTGGGACGCAAGGCATGGCCCTGCTGTACCATCACCCACTGTCAACTGATTTCCTAAGTTGGTTGTCGTGATTGGGGGTTGTGTGTTCCACTCCTTCCCGGTGACGTTCCATGCGTCGAAGGAAAACCCTCATAACGGCATCGTATAATTTATCCTTTAGAAGTGCGTCCTCGACCCCGTGATCCACACTCGGATTGTCGTTCACCTCAATCACATACAGCTTATTGCCATTCTGTTTCAGATCAACACCATAGAATCCGTTCCCAATTAACGACGCAGCTTTCACCGCGAGTCCGAGCACCTCTTTGGGAGCGGAGTCGATAGGTATGCATGCAGAATCACCATACTGGTCGTTAAAGGTTTTCGCCGTGTGGTTCACGATTTGCCAGTGGTTTGGCGCCATGAAGTATTTCGCGACATAAAACGGCTTTCCATCCAGAATTCCCACACGCCAGTCAAACTCCGTTGGCAGAAACTCCTGCGCGATGAGCAGATCGCTTCCATCCAGCAACTTCGCTGCTTTCTCCTTCAACTCTTCTATGCAATCCGCTTTAACCACACCCAAAGACGTTGAGCTATCCGGCTTTTTCAAGATCATCGGATATCCGATTTTCTTCTCCGCCTCGAGCAGGTTGTCCTTGGTGAGGATGAAGGTTTTTGGCGTCGGAACATGGTTCCGTACCAGTAATTCGGCCAGATAAACCTTGTTTGTGCAACGAAGAATCGAGATTGGATCATCGATGACGACCAACCCTTCACCCGTTGCGCGCCTTGCAAATCGGTAAGAGTAATGGTTCACGGCGGTTGTCACCCGGATGAAAAGACCATCAAATTCCGACAACCGGCTATAATCCTCTTTGGTAATCCTTTCGGTAGCGATCTGCAGTTTCTCGGCGGCCTTTTCAAACCGCTTTATCGCCTTTTCGTCGGATGGCTTTGTCGGATCACTTTTGTCATACAGTATTGCGAGGTCAAACCTTGACCTGGCCGTTTTTCGACCAGAGCGAGTTCTGCCTGCGATCCACAACTCCGCAGACTCGATGGCAAAGGAACGGTGATCTTCGGGGATGGCCGAGGCAGCTATCGCAGTAATGCTGCGAAGGCTCCATTCACCACCACCGTTGCGCTGGAAGGAGGCTTTAAGAAGTGGAGCAGGAAACAGTTTGAACAATGCGAGGGAGAGGGACGCATGTCGCTTTTCAAGGCTCCTGCCGAAATAAACGTTCAATTCGCATTTTCCCGAACCTGTTGCACCCAGACTCCTCTGGATGACATCCTCCAGTTCGTCGGAGGCCAGTTTCTGGATAACGGAACTTTTCAAATCCTGAAGGGTCATAACGCGGGGAAAAGCCCTCTGTCCTCTCGCCTCGGCCAACAGGCTCACATAATACCCCATACTCTGGTATTTGTAGCTGCGACAGAGGTTCACTACCCGCAATCGTCGGTGCCGCGAGAAGTCGGGGTCGCTCAGGTAGTCTTTTGCCTCGACCACCTCAAGCCCACGCACATCAAGCGGCCAATCCTTTCTGTGTGTAACAACAACAATCGTTTTCATTTATACTCGCTTGGCACCGTGGGTGGTCTCCAGACCTCCTGTGCTGCATGCCGACCCCAACCCTGAGACTGGAATCTCTGTTAACCAAACAAGCACAGCTAATCGCAGATATATCAAGCACTAAAAACACATTGCTTCATCCGCGAGCCGTGCGGGTGATAATATACGGTTACTCTGTAAAAAGTGGTGTTAGAGTTCTGGAGACATAAATGTTTGACTTGCCTAACCCTCGCCCCTAGATTTCCACCTTGACGCTGGGGGGCGGAGGACCTCCCGCGCCTCCTCCCTGCCCGCCATACCGCAATTTTTGAATCCCAGGCAAGAGGAAAAGCATGTTTGTCGCCATGAACCGCATCACCGTGCAACCGGAATACGTCGAACGATTCGAGCACCTGTTCTCCACCCGCGCCAAAGAGGTTGACTCCGAAAAGGGGTTCATCGAAGCGCAGATCCTTCGTCCACGCAAAGAGGGACTGCCCTACATCGTCATGACCTACTGGGAAAGTCAGGAAGACTTCGACCGCTGGATTGAGACGGGCGCATTCATGAAGGGCCATTCCCGCGGATTTGGAGACATGGACAAAGCGCGCCAGGAGGGCAGACAGATGCCGATGAAGAGCGATGTGGAAACCTTCGAAGTTTTCGCCCGCTAGGCACCTGACAAACCTGACGTTTGACGCTGTATCGCGCCAAGGCTTCATGCGCCTTGGGCGTATTCGCACCGCCACATCGGGTGGCCCAACTTGCTCGTCAATTCGGGTTTCTCCCTCGCCCCGAGGTTTGGGAGGAGGCTGCCCAACACCGTACCTTTTCTCTTTACATGCCACGATCAGAATGAGGGTTGAACGGTGCATCGACTGCTGTTCGTAAGCTCCACCCTTCCCGAGCCGGGAATGTTCGCCACAGCCATCGCCAGGAAGGTGATCGGTGATGACTGGGTTGTGGAGTACTCCTGCAACGTTGTCCGGCCGATGATGCCCGAAGCGGTGGAGATGCTCGAAAAATCGGGTTACTCGGCACCGGTCAATCTTCCCCACACTCCTGCGGAATTGCAGACCGAATCCTATGATGCCGTGGTCACCTTCTGCGAATCCTCCCTGCAAATGTGCCCCACGTTTGCAGGACTCCCCGCCCGGTTCCACTGGCCACTCGATCATATCGTCGAATGCCACGGAGAACCCTCTGCCGACTGTATGGGTGAACTGCTGGAGGAGCTTGAATTCCGTGTCGGCGCCTTGATCCAGCACAGCACACTAGCCGTCGTCACCCAACTCCGGGAAACCTTCGGCGCGCTGATCGACCACCTCACCGATGGAGTGATCACACACGACCAGGAGGGGAAGATTTTCCTCTTCAACCGAGCCGCCGAACAGATCACTGGAAGAACTTCGGAGGCGGTTATCGGGCGGAAGTGTTCCGAGCTGTTCTCGGCACTTTGCGGCAAAACCCTGCCGGAGGATGGGACAGAAACCGCTCCCCGCCAATCCGTCCGTTACGTTGGAGATGACGGCGAATTTCTCGATCTGGAGCTGACCTCGGTCACCGTTCGTACACCCGACCGCCAGAACGCAGGAACGCTGATCATTTTCCGCGACCTGACCGAAGTGAACCAGCTCAGGAAGAGCCTGCAGAGATCGCGCGGATTACACGGGATCGTCGGACGAAACGAGAAGATGGCCAAGGTGCATCAGGCAATCAACGAACTCTCCATGGAACAGGTTCCGGTACTGATCGAAGGTGAATCGGGGACGGGCAAAGAGCTGGTCGCCGAAGCGCTCCACCGCCTCAGCCCACGCCGGGAAAAGCCTTTCGTTCCGGTGAACACCGGGGCGCTGCCTGAAACGATCATCGAATCGGAACTTTTCGGACATGTACGCGGTGCGTTTACTGGAGCGATTCGCGACAAGAAGGGTCGGTTCGAACTGGCAGCTGGGGGAACCCTCTTCCTCGACGAAATCGGAGAGATCAGCCTCGCGATTCAGGTGAAACTGCTTAGGGTTCTGGAGGAGAAGGCTTTTATCCCTGTGGGTGGTGAATCCTCGGTCAGGACGGATGTCCGCATCATCTGCGCCACCAACCGAAACCTGAAGGAGATGGTGGAGCAGGGGAAATTCCGGGAAGACCTTTATTACCGTCTCGCGGTCGTGCCGATCCACTTGCCACCACTTCGTGAACGCGCTGACGACATTCCACTGCTGGTGGAACATTTCATCATGCAATTTTCCGAGGAGACGGGACGCAGGACAGCCGGGATCAGCGACGAGGCGCTTGAATTGATGGTCAATCATCCCTGGCCCGGGAACGTCCGTCAGCTAGCCAACGCCGTGCAGTACGCACTGATCAAGTGCCGCGGACTCCGCATCGAACCGAATCACCTACCCCCTGAACTTCTCGCCACCGCGCCAAAACGGTCCCTCACACGTCGGGCGGGCCGTCCCCAGAAGCTCGACCCGGATACCGTACAGGCTGCCCTCCGCAAATTCGATGGCAACCGCGCCAAAGCTGCCCGCGAACTGGGCGTCGCCCGTTCGACTCTCTATCGGTATCTTCAGGAGCTGGACTACTCATAATCCCGGACAAGCATGCCCGGGCTACATCAAACCACATCAAACATGTCATTGCCCGGCTTGTACGCCTTGGGCGTGCTTGACCGGGCAATCCAGTTCTGTGAAACCTGGGGCTTAGCCCCGGGCCACCCCCGAGCCATTCATAAAACAATGAGGCAGCGATAGTGGACCTCGTTGGACAAGCCAACGAAGCCATCCATGTCGATTACAGCTTAGTAAAAACCCGGACATCAAGCTGTCCGGGTCACTAGGTCGACTGTACGATAAATGGAGATTTGTATTTCAATACATAAGTGTCCGATTATATTATTGGACATGTTTGCATTTTTTGTTTTCGGTTTTTTATCTCCCTGTTATTTCAACTTTTTAATATGTGATAAAATCCACATAACGACATCCACAGGACTCACGCAAAAGTGTCCTGTAATTGTCCTGTAAGTTCGGAAACCTGAACTCTTGTACTCGCCCAGAAGTCGAGGATTAATCCCTTATAAACAACCTCTTGCCTGCTTACATGTGACGAATTGAACGTTCTGGCACGACCGTTGCCCTATTTACAGAAAAACAGGAAAATTCGAGACCATTTTCGGACACTCTCATGCCTAAACCGCACAACCAGAACCTCCTCGACACACTGAGGCTTACGCAGACGATGCTCGACCTCGCAGAACGGGGCGACAACGAACGCGTAGATGCTGGATGCGGCGTGCTTTACGGGGCTCTACGGGACAGCGCGTTCAAGCTGCGACGCATGGCGATCGAGGAACGCGAGAACCACATCGCGAACGACGACTGGGATGTGGAAGTCACGCATTCGTCATCAAATTAAAAGTGGACTAGAGGATACGATGGCCATTCAGATGCAAAGGCGAACCTTCATCAAGATCGCGGGCGGTGCAGCCGCTGGTGCAGCGGTGACAGGTGGATTCGGCGGCGCCGCGCTTCAGGCAGCGATGAAAGAGACCAAGGGGACCGGCAAAACTGTGGATGTCCCCACCTTCTGCGAACTCTGTTTCTGGAAATGCGGAATGATCGCGAAGGTGCGCGACGGTGTCATCGTCAAAGTCGAAGGCAATCCCCGCCACCCCCTCGCCAACGGCCGCCTCTGTCCACGTGGAAACGGCGCAACCGGTTCGGTCTATGATCCCAACCGCCTGAAACAGCCGATGATCCGCGTCTCCAAGCGTGGCGGCGACGAGTTCCGTCCAGTCACCTGGGAAGAGGCGCTCGACTACACCGCAGAAAAAATGGACGCCGTTCGCCAGAAACACGGCCCGGAGTGTGTGGCTCTCTTCAACCACGGCTACGGCGCGAGCATGATGAAGCACCTCTGGAGCGCCTACGGCAGCCCGAACGTTGCGGCTCCCTCCTATGCCCAGTGTCGTGGCCCGCGCGAGGTCGCCTTTGACATTACCTACGGTGAGGAGATCGGCAGCCCGGAACGAGTGGACATCGCCAATGCCCGGATGATCGTGCTGATCGGCAGCCACCTTGGCGAAAACATGCACAACACACAGGTACAGGAATTTGCAGACGCTCTTGCGGCAGGGGCAAAACTTGTCGTAGCAGATCCGAGGTTCTCGGTTGCTGCGGGCAAGGCGGACTGGTACTTGCCGATCAAGCCGGCCACAGACATGGCGCTGCTTCTGGGCTGGATGCATGTGATCATCAACGAAGGCCTCTACGACAGAGAGTACGTCGAAAAGTACACCATCGGTTTCGACCAGCTCCGCGCTCACGTTCAGCCCTACACCCCGGAACGTGTCTGGACAATCACCGGGATCAAGCCCGAGCTGATCCGTGCAACCGCCCGCGAAATGGGACATCAGAAACCGGCAGTGCTGGTCCATCCGGGACGCCATGTAACGTGGTACGGCGACGACACCCAGCGTGTCCGTGCAATCGCGATGCTGACAGCGCTGCTCGGCGCATGGGGACGCGAGGGTGGTTATTTCTACCCGGGAAGCGTCGAGGTACCAAAGGTCAAGGTTCCAAAGTACCCGACCCCCGCAAGAAGCCGCGCCGACCTGATGGTCAAAGAGTATCCGCTCGCTACGCACACCCTCGCCAGCGGACTCTGCGATGCCACCTTCCCGGTCCCCAACACACAATGTCAGATCAAAGGCTGGTTCGTCTACGGCACCAACCTTTTGCGCAGCCTTCCCAAACCGGAGCAGACGCGTCAGGCATTGGAAGGTCTCGAGTTCGTCGCGGTATCCGACATCCTGCCAATGGAGATCGTCGGCTGGGCGGATGTAATCCTGCCAGACACAACCTTTTTCGAGCGGTACGACGACCTGCACATCGGTGCGTGGCGCGAGCCCTTCATCAGCCTTCGCCAACCGGTGATCGAGCCGATGTACGACTCCCGCCCACCCTGGTGGGTGGCCAAGGAGCTTGGCAAGCGTCTCGGCCTCGAGGAATACTTCCCGTGGGACGACATGGAGGATTACCTCCGCCAGCGTCTCGCCCCGACTGGAATCTCGCTTGAACAGTTGAAAGCCGAGGGGACGGTGAAATTCCCGAAGCAGGCGATGTATTTCGAGGAGGGCGTGCAGCCGGAATTCTGGACCGAATCGGGCAAGGTGGAACTCTACAGCAGCAAACTCGCCCGTTACGGGCATGACCCGATGCCCACCTACAAGAATCACGGCGAGCCACCGGAGGGCTACTACCGCCTCCTCTTCGGCCGAGCCCCGGTCCACACCTTCGGTCGTACAACGAACAATCGTGTTCTCAACCGCATCATCGACGAGAACGAGGTCTGGGTCAACAGCCATGTCGCTGAAAAGTGGAACCTGAAACACGGGCAAAAGGTCCGGCTCCAGAATCAGGACGGTGTGATCTCAAACGAGATCAAGGTCAAGGTTACCGAGCGGATTCACCCGGATGCGGTTTATATGTACCACGGTTTCGGTCACAAAGCCAAGGGGCTCTATAACCACAAAGGCGCGGATGACAGCGAACTGGTCACCCGCTACGAAACCGATCCGATCATGGGCGGAACCGGCATGAACGTCAACTTTGTCACCTTCATCGCAGCGTAGGAGAATATCACAATGGTACGATACAGCATGGTTGTCGATACGGTTCGTTGCGTCGGCTGTCACGCTTGCGTGATCTCCTGCTTCATGGAGAACGACGTTCCCGAGGGGTACACCCGGGACTGGATTACTGAGGTCGTTACCGGCGAATACCCGAACCTGAAGAGTACAATTTATTCGGAACGTTGCAACCACTGCGACGACGCTCCCTGTGTGACGGTTTGTCCGACAGGCGCGAGTCATTACGACGAGGAAACTGGCACGGTCCAGGTAGACCCGAATAAGTGTACCGGCTGCAAAGCCTGCATCACCGCATGTCCCTATGATGCCCGCTTTGTCCATCCCGATGGGTATGTCAGCAAATGCACGCTTTGTGAGCATCGGCTGAAAGAGGGCGAAACCACGGCCTGTGCCGCGACTTGCCCGACCAAGGCGATCACGGTTGGCGATCTCGATGATCCCGCCTCAGAGATACATGAAGTGATGAACGGCCGGAGGATTGAAACCCTGAAGCCGGGCGCAGGAACGAAGCCGAGGGTTTTCTACCTGACATAGCATTTCAGTCATCCTGAACCACCGAAGGTGAGTGAAGGACCTTTGTTTCGAAACAGAGATTCTTCAACCTTCGGCTTCAGAATGACTGATGAGCCAAGTATGACTGGAATCGTTTCAGAGACAGGACTAGACGATGAGCACGGAAATTACCAGCTGGCGCAGCGTACCTCACATTGACCCCCAACTCGAGGTCTGGGAGTGGCAAATCCCTTCCTACCTCTTTCTCGGTGGTCTTGTCGCAGGGCTGATGATCCTTCACGCGGTCTGGCGGTTTCAGGGGCGCGAGAACGAGGGAAAAGCGCTGACGCTTTACGGAGCGATTGCGGCGCCAATTCTGCTCTCGCTCGGCATGCTCTTCCTGTTCCTCGATCTCGCCTACAAGGTGCATGTGTACCGATTCTATATGGCCTTCATGCCCGGTAGCCCGATGAGCTGGGGGTCATGGATTCTGCTCGCGGTCTATCCCGTTCAAATCCTCATGCTCGCCCTTCCGGGTGGACTGGAGAGATTTGGCGGCAGGCTTTCGTTCCTGAATCCGATCTGGGACTGGATCAAGGGCATCGCCCGCAAGGTGGAACGTCCTCTGCTCTGGCTCTCTGTGGTTTTTGGAGCAGGACTGGGCATTTATACCGGCATCCTGCTCTCGGTGAACGCAGCGCGCCCGCTCTGGAACAGTGGAATCCTCGGACCGCTTTTCATCGTCTCCGGACTTTCCGCAGCCAGTGCCTTCGTGTTGCTGGCAAAACCGAATACTCTTGAGATTCGCTCAGCAGTCAAATGGGACGTGGCTCTGCTCGTCACGGAATTCGTCCTGCTCGCCATGCTGCTGATCAACCTCTCGACAGGGCTCGACCCGCAGCGTCAGGCCGCTCAGCTCATTCTCGGAGGAGAGTTCAGCGCGGGGTTCTGGATATTCATCGTCACCCTCGGCATCCTTCTTCCGCTCTGGCTTGAGATTCGCGAGATGAGCCACCGCTATTCACCCGCATGGCTCGCACCGGCACTGGTGTTGATCGGTGGGTTTGCGCTCCGGTACATCCTTGTGATGGCGGGACAAGTGAGTGAGATAGCCGAGCATGTAACTCAGGCTGGAATGGGTCATTAACAATTTGAAGCCGTCCAAAGCTGGCGGCGAACATACAGGTTTGGTGAAAACAACGTCACGTTGAGGCAATCGATGAGTGAGATTCGTAAACCACAGCCCTACTGGAACCCCTACCTCGCGGGTTTGGGCCTGGGTCTGGTCCTGCTGCTCAGCTATGTGCTCCTCGGCACCGGGCTGGGAGCCTCCGGCGCATTCGCACGCGGGCTCTACAGCATCATGCACCTCTTCGCTCCTGAGGCGATGGAGAGCAACAGCTACATGGGCAAGTACTTCGCCAATGGCGTAAACCCGTTGAACAACAGCCTTGTCTTCGTCGTTCTCGGCGTTTTCGTTGGGGGGTTGATCAGCGGACTGATGGCGGGCCGAGTCGGGAAATTTGTGGAAAAAGGTCCGAGAATCAGCGTTCGCGGTCGATTCATCTACGCCTTCGCAGGTGGGGCGATGATGGGTTTTGCGGCACGTCTCGGCCGTGGCTGCACGAGCGGCCAGGCTCTTTCCGGTGGCGCGACGATGGCACTCGGTAGTTGGGCGTTCATGATCATGTTTTTCATCGGCGGCTTCGCAGCGGCCTATTTCATGAGGAGGCAATGGAGATGACATTCCCGATCAATGCATATGCGGGGTTCAGCCCCTACCTGATGCTTGTTGTCTCCTTCTTTGTCGGCATCGGATTCGGATTCTTCCTTGAGCGGGCCGGTTTTGGAAGTGCGCGCAAACTAACCTCTCAGTTCTACCTCAACGATTGGGGTGTGCTGAAGGTGATGTTCACTGCCGTTGTTGTTGCGGGGCTCGGATTCTGGTGGCTGGTCTCGCTCGGCATTCAGGACCTCTCGGTGACTTATATCAATCCTACATTTCTGGTCAGCCAGATCGTGGCGGGATTGATCCTCGGCCTCGGCTTCACCGTGGGCGGTTATTGTCCCGGAACGAGCTGTGTGGCTGCGGCAACCGGCCGGTTGGATGCTCTCTTCTACATCGGCGGCGTGGTATTCGGCATCCTCGTCTTCAGCCTCATGGAACCGCTATTCAGCGACTTCATGAACATGACCTCCATGGGCGAATTCTACGTCTGGCAGTGGCTGGGTGTCGCCCCCGGAGTGACCGTACTGGCGGCAGTCCTGATGGCTGTGGGAGCCTTCACGCTGGCGACTTCGATCGAACGGAAAAAGAACAACATCGTCAATCCGCTTGGAAGCGACGAGTAATTTTGATCCGGTGGGCAACCTGTCTGACCACCCCCCATTACGTCGGCGGGGTGCCCGGCCGGTGAATTGAAAGGATAGAGAGATGAATCGGAATTGGATGCCGAAACTGGGCGCAGCGGTGATGATCATTCTGGCAGGAACGCTGGCGCTCTCCGGAACCCCAACCTACCAGCGTCCGGTGGAAAACATCGAAGACTGGGGCAAGATCGTCGCCTCTCGGCAGGACAAAGTCAGCCCGGTTGTCCTCGGCGAGTGGCTGATCGAGGAGCGTCCGGGCCTGCGTGTCATCGACCTTCGCGACCCCGCCTATTTTGCGCGCTTCAACATCAAGGGTTCGGAAAACATCGCCATGCCGGAACTTCTTACCAAGCAGGGCATCGCGAAGCTCAGTCCAAAGGGCGCGCATGTACTTGTCAGCCGTGACGGTGTCGATGCTGCCCAGGCGTGGGTGATTCTGCGCGGGCTGGGGTACGAAGCCTATATCCTCGACGGTGGAGTAGAAGGTTGGGTATCTGAAATCCTCGAGGGGAGAGAGACCCAGGATGAGGACCTCGCCGCGAAAGTGTACGCGCTGAAGGAGAAATTCCTCGGTGACGGCGCAGCGATCGGGTCAGCACCTCCTCCTCCACCCCCGACGATTGCGGCACCAGCGGCACCCACGGCAAGGAAGAAAAAAGCCGGTGGTTGCTGACGAAAACGCAAAGCACACTGTAGAAAATGAGCAGGTCCGTTTCTGGCGAGCCCCAGGTGTTCGAAGATTTGAGACAAGGGGGCTGACAAAAACGAGCCTGCTCTTTTAACCTCTTGTTCTCAATAGCCTTGACACGTCGGCTCTTCACGCCCGGAAGGGTGACCTGAATCACGTTCTTGGCTCGGTTTTCAGGCCATTATGCGAAATGGGGATTTCTCTCTATCCCCTCAATACGGTATCATTGCAGATACACTTTTTATCAGTCATATCATTTACGGGGTATTCATGAATCGTCAAAGGATTTACCTGACGATTTTCATCTTTTCGCTCCTCTTCGTCTCAACAGCTTTTTCAATGCCGCCTTATCCCGGCACCTGGTCAAACATGGACCTGGCGCAGAAACGTTCTATCGTGGAACTACAGGATGATCTCCGGGCGCGTGGTGTCAACAATCCTTCCGCGTGGCTGGCGGAAGCCTCTACGGAAATTGATGTAGATACCTTCCGCGTCATTCTCCTGCTCGTTGATTTCAGCGACAAAGTGGCATCTGTGGACTCAGCTTTTTTCGACACGCTGATGTTCGGGCAGGGAACCGGATCCGTACGCGACTTTTACCAGGAGGTCTCCTACAACACACTGGAAATAGCAACGATCGATTCGCCGAGCACGACTGGCTGGCTTCGCATGCCTCAGCCCTACAGCTACTATGTTGATAACCAGTACGGTTTTGGAAACTACCCCCGAAATGCGCAGGGATTGGTGCGTGACGCCGTAAATGCCGCCGACGACTCTGTCGATTTCAGCCAGTACGACAATGACGGTGATGGTTATGTCGATGGCCTGATGGTGGTCCATGCAGGCACAGGCGCGGAAGCCTCGAAATCGGTCGCCGATATCTGGTCTCACGCATGGAGCATTTACCCGATAACTCATGACGGTGTTACGGTCTACAAGTACGCGATCCAGCCTGAGTACTGGCCGTACAATGGCAACCAAGTGGACATGACAGTCGGGGTGTTCTGTCACGAGATGGGACACTCCATCTTCGGCCTGCCGGATCTCTATGACTATGATGAAGATCCTGACGCCTCTGCTGGATTGGATAAGTGGAGCCTGATGGCTGGTGGATCATGGAATGGATTCTATGGTGCATCACCCGCTCACCCGGACGCCTGGTGCTTGACTCAGATGGGGTTTGTCGATCCGGTCAATATCACCCTAGACACGGACAGCCTCGTGATTCCTTCGGTGCAAGCCGGTCCAAATATTTTCCGGGTGTGGACAGACGGAGCGGCGAGCAGCGAGTATTTCCTGCTTGAAAACAGACGGAAAACAGGGTTTGATTCCACGCTGCCCGGTTCCGGCCTGCTTATTTACCACGTTGACGAGAGCGTCACCACGGACAACGATAAGCAGTGGTACCCCGGACTACCCGATGATGAACATTATCTGGTCGCGCTGGAACAGGCGGATGGTCGCTACGAACTTGAGCATGACGGCGATGCGGATAGTGCCGACCCATGGCCGGGGAACAGCAACAACCGGGCATTCACCGAATTTTCATCCCCAAACACCTATTCCTACGAAGATGGAAAAACGTGGGTGGCGGTTGATAACATCAGCGACAACGCTGACACGATGTCTGTTCGCATTCATGTCAGTTCCCTGCCGGTTTTTTCGGCGGTGACCAGCGTCCTTGACACGCTTCAGGGGATCATCACTCTAAGTTGGGAACCCTACGACACCACGACGCAGGGCTCCGACTTCCTTTACGAAATCTCCCTTCCAGGAGACTCCATCTTCACCACAACGGACACCTCGTTTGTGGATACGCTGCCGGAGGTGGGAACGTACAGATACACAGTTCAGGCAGTTTATGATCGCTTTGCCAGCAATTCCTCCAGCGTAGAGATCGTCTATCTCTCTTCAGTGGGCGTGCAGGAATATTCCTCAACCCTGCCGGTGGAATTCCAGCTTGGCAGCGCCTTTCCGAATCCGTTCAACCCCGAGACGCGGTTGACACTGAAACTGCCTGAGACAACACATGTGACGGTTACTGTTTACGACATCCTTGGTAGAGAAGTCGCTGTCCTGCTCGATTCAGAGACGAGAGCGGGAACATCAAACCTGACGGTTCACGCTGGGGATTGGGCTTCGGGTATCTACTTCGTTAGAGCGCAAACCGCCTCAGGTCTGCATGCGACACGAAAGATTGTATTGACGCGCTAGCGGCGTCTCGGTATTTGTGACTCAACTGTGACGAGTCGCAGGAGAAAAACGAATACTACTTGTATATTTCACAGACAAACCGATGCATAGCAATAAAGTGTTTTTTGAAAGGACAACCCATGCGATTGGTGAGACTTTCTTTGATGAGCGCCCTTGTTTTTCTTCTTGGAATACAAGCTGTCGCCAGACCTAAAACAGATGTGCAGAAGCTCAATGAACTTGAGCAGGAGCTTGAACTGCGTGCTCAATTGAACCAAGGTGCAATGTATGAGCAAGCCCGTAAAATCCTGCCGTTCCGGGGCGAAACTCCTGATGGCCGAACCTTTGAGCTCGTTGGTGTTACCCCGCGTGGACGTCTGATGATTTTTGCCACGGAAAACGATGTTGCTGCACGCACGATCAGCACCTACCCCGTGCTCCCCGGCGGTATCACGGGACTTGATCTGGATGGATCAGGCACGACGGCTAACCGACTCGCAGTCTGGGACGCTGGCCCCGTGCTGGCCACACATACCGAATTTGGGGGTCGTGTCACCCTGGCAAATTCATTTGGCGAAGCCCATTACCACGCGACGCATGTAGCTGGCACAATGATAGCCAGTGGCTCCGTGGCTGCTGCGCGAGGAATGAGCCCAGCTGCAGAGCTCACCTCCTACGACTGGTCAGGTGATCTGAGCGAGATGACCAACGCGGCGGCGCAAGGACTGCGTATCTCCAACCACTCTTACGGATACGTCCGTGGGTGGGACTACGGCGCATATAATGATGAAGAGGATGAAGGATGGTATTGGCTAGGTGATGCGAGTATCAGTGAAGAAGAGGATTACATGTTCGGATTGTATTCCTCAGAATCGCGTGCTTACGATGAAATCGCATATGCCGCGCCCTATTACCTGATCTGCAAATCCGCTGGCAACGATCGTGGAGACGCCCCTCCCCGGGGAACTGAGGATTACTATTATCAGCGCACTGTCTTCGGCAACACTTTCTGGTATCATGCGACAGGAGATCCGATCTTTCCGAAAGACGGTGGTTCGTTGGGTTTTGACTGCGTTGGAGACGTGGCCTCTGCAAAGAATATTCTGGCCGTTGGTGCTGCTCGTGACCTGACCTTCGGTTATGAAGGACCTAACAGCTTTCGTTTGACTAACCTCAGCTCATTTTCGGCCTTCGGCCCCACGGATGATGGCCGTGTAAAACCGGACATTATGGGCAATGGATATGAGCTCTATTCCACGTATACAGGGAATAACGACTCCTATGCCTATCTTTCGGGCACATCCATGTCTTCGCCAAACGTTGCCGGCTCCATCAACCTGCTTCTCCGTTATTATGAGGAGACACATCAGGATTCGATGCTGGCCTCTACCGCCAAGGCGCTGGTCATCCACACCGCCGATGACGACGGTGTACTGGCTGGACCGGATTACCGTTTTGGCTGGGGCCTGATGAACACCCGGAGCGCCGCCGAATTGATCGCTACCGACACCCTGGACACGATGGCGATCCAGGAACTTGAACTTGCAGACGGCGCAGGCAATGCCTGGTCATTTACAAGCGAAGGAAGTGGCGCGGCAAAGATTACCATTTGCTGGACCGATCCCGCAGGTACGGCAGGGGCGGATTTGCTGGATGACAGGACAGAGAAAATCGTGAACCAGCTTGATCTCTGGATGATCGGCCCCAACGATACGCTCTATTATCCCTATTCGCTCGATCCGGAACATCCGGATGTTGCCGCTCGCAAAGACCGTCACAACACTCCTGACAACGTCGAGCAAATCGCTGTCGACACCCTCGCGCCGGGTAACTATACGATCTACGTAACTCATCGCGGGACGTTGACGAATGGCGCCCAAACCTATTCGATGATTGCAAGCGGAATCCCCTCGCTGGGAACAACCTCCGCGGCGGAAGTTGGCGCTAATTCCATCCCGAGCAACTTCGAGATCGTTGGTGCGTTCCCGAATCCATTTAACCCGACGACGACAGTAAAGGTCAACATGCCGGAACGTGGGAACCTCACCGTGGTGGCCTACAACATCCTCGGCAAGCAGGTCGCAACGATCCATCAGGGCGCGCGCAACGCCGGCACCCACAGCTTTGTATTTGATGGCCGTGACCTTGCAAGTGGAGTCTACTTCATTCAGGCGATCAGCGAGGACTTCGGATCGTTGACGAAAAAGGTTCTGTTGATTCGTTAATGCTGGACACATTTTTCAGAACAACCAAGCCCTCCGGAATTCCGGAGGGCTTTTTCTATTCGATGCCAATGAGGAATCGTCTTTCTGTTTTCTACAAATCCTGGTGGAGGGCAAGGCTGAATGCTGTAGTCAACTTCAAAACGTTTGCGTTTGTTTCAATCAGCCGGTGTGCGATAATGGATGCAAGATTCCTGTAGAGGATCATCCCGAATTCATGGTCCTGAACACAGGCTGTCTGGATGTCTATGCTCGTCATCACACCCAGAACAATGTCTGTTATCGCCTGCAGAGATGCTGAACGTGGCGTGTTTGCGCAAAGGGCCATCTCGCCGATAACCGGGTACTGGGCTGCACTCAACCGTATCAACGATTTGTCCCGGGATTCGAGGTCGGAACTCGAGCCGAAGAGAGTCAGTCGACGTGTTATCTCAAGCTCTCCTTGAAGCAGAAGGCAGACAGAATCCCCCGGGTCACCCTCGTGCCAGATTTCACTGCCTTTCTTGAACGACTTCTGCTGGATCATCTCTCCAGCGAGGCGCATCTGCCCTTGGCTCATCCCTTTGAAGATGGAGAATGACTGCAGGTCTTTGAGGACGGCATTTTTAGCCATCAGGATTTCCCTCCCCGCTCACCCGATTCCGTCCTTGTACGTAGTACGATGGCAACGTCTGTCGGGGTCAACAGCTGATCTCGTGGTGGCAGTATCCTGACCTTTTTACGCGTCAGGTCATTGGCGTTGCGACCAGCCTCTTCAAATTTCCGTTTGATGAAGGCATCAATCGAGGAGAGGTCATCGGATAGGATGTCGGACATCTCCAGCACCGTTTCCCTGCTGACAAGCGCGATTAACAATCCGCCATGCTTTTCTCTTGTCCACTCCTCCAATTCACGCACCGGTTTACCAACCATTGTACGCGGAATGTCCACCCTGTCGAAAGCATGCGCATTGCCCGGACCCAGAATCTCCTGCAACACCTCCGGTACACCCGGCTTCATCGCGTAACTGGCTAACAGATAAGGAGAGACGGCGTCCCGGAGAACGACTTTGTCAGCGCCGGCATTTTGCAAGTGAGGCACCGACTCGGCCTCCAGTGCGTATGCGAATACATCCAGCTTGCGATTCAATTTCTTCACCGCAAGGGTTGCCAGAAGAGTCCGTTGGTCTGCCTGAAGGGAGGTTATGCCATCATACTGTTCCGGCAGAATCATCGCTGCCCAGGCTTGCTCAACTCCAGCTCGGCGCCAGATCGCGGTTTGTGTGAGGTCGCCACGCACAAATTTCGGGCTCATCTCCGAGAACCGTTCGAGTAGTCCCGCGGCATCGCCCGGCTCGAGATCATTCAACAGCGCAATCCGTATTTCACTTTCACGAAGCGCACCGAGTGTCTCGATGATTTTTTCGGCACCCGGAAACCAACCCGCTATGATCAGGTGCTCATGATAGTCTATTTCCTGCAAACCCTGACCCTCCCGAATTTTTGCGGCGACAAGCACTGAGGAGATTCTTGCGGTGAGTACACCCACTGTCATTACACCAGCGAGCATGACGAACATCGCCACGAGCCGACCTGAAACTGCCAGTGGAGCATAGTCCCCATACCCGACAGCCGTCATAGTCACCAGCGCCCACCAGATTGCGTTGAAAGGTGTTTCAAAAGTCTCCGGCCCTTCAATCAACCAGAGCACAGTTCCACCGATAAGCGTCAACGCTGCAAGCATCAGCAGGATGTATTGCAGCCGCGCCTCGATGAGCACCGCGAATAGTCGCCTGATCCGTTCTTTCCAATGCGACAGTTTCACCCGAACACTCCTCCCTGACTCACGGAAGGCAAATTAGACATGGATGGGGATATTTGGTAGCCTGCTATCTCCCAAAGTCCTTTTTTTTACTAAATAGCAAAGCCCGAAGTTTCCTGTCGGGAAGCTCCGGGCCGCATTTATGTGATCGCGGACTTTCACCGCGTTTCAGTCGCCGTTTCAGGCTGCGTTGATCTCAATCTTTTTCGGCTTGGCCTGCTCCGCTTTCGGGAGTACAAGGCTCAAGACTCCATCTTTGAAGGTCGCCTGAATCTTGTCCTGGGCGATGGTCTCGCGCACGGTGAAACTGCGGGAGAAACGTCCGTAAACGCGTTCGGAGAAATGGACGTTATCCTCTTCCTTCTTCTCCTCGAGGCTGCGCTCGCCACTGATGCTGAGAACACCATTCTCGAGGGTAACACTGACATCCTCTTTGCGAATTCCGGGCAGGTCAACCAGAACCCGAACCTCGGATTCGTTCTCGAGAACATCCACACGAGGACGCCAGACCTGCTGTACATCCTCGTCTTCGAACGAGCCGTTGAAAACTTCATCAAAGAGGCGATTCCAACGGTGCTGCATCCGGTCCATGCCCATCGGGCTCCAGCGTACGAGTGTCATGTTGTACTCCTTTCCGCTATCAATTTCTTTTGTATTCATGTTGTATTCGGCGTGACAATCGCCGTTTTCACTTTCGAATATCTCTATTAGCAACGGCTGTGCCAATTTGAGGAGCCAGAGAGTTGTTCGTTGTAAATCTTTGATAATTAGACAATAATAATGAAATATAGAGGGAGAATAACACAGAACCTGATCAGGCGCCGTTCGATTGGTGTCAATACGGCAGACAGGGGTGTGCCATAATGGCGCATCCATTTGCCGATACTGACAACCGCTGGCAGAGGAACCTCAACGCCCATTTGTATCAACTATGACTCTATCGGATGGGCAGTATATTTACGTCCTGCGGGACAGTAAGTCTCCTGCTCCTCTCACCTCCACAAAATCGGGAACAGCGAAAAGAATGAATCGTGTCATTCGGGCAATTAAAGACTCAACCTGGCAAGGAGATGCTTGCATGTTTACGAGAAAAAACATTCTGCTGAACTCGGCGCTGGTCACCCTCTTTGTTCTGGTTTCGGTGACCTCGAGTACAGCTCAGGCGGTCTACCCGCAGGTGGACAGCAAATACCCCGTTCTCGGAAGCGACTTTGAAAGCCCCTTTGTAAAGGTCGCGGAGCAGTTAAAACCCGCCGTGGTATATGTAGAGGTCATTCGCGAGCGGGAAGTCGCCTTCCCCTTCCGCGGCTGGGACCCCTTCCGTGAGTTCTTTGGACAGCCAACACCCGAGCAGGATCAGGAGCCACGGATACAGAAGGTTCCCGGTAGTGGTTCAGGTGTGATCATCGACGCCGAGGGCTACATCCTCACCAACAACCATGTCGTCGAGGATGCCACAGAGATCACAGTGACCCTTGAGGATGGGAGTGAACAGAAAGCCGAGGTAATCGGCAGGGACCCGGAGACTGACCTCGCGCTGATCAAGATCAATCCGGTACCCGCCGATCACGTCGCGCCGTTGGGCGACAGCGACAAGCTTCGCATCGGCGAGTGGGCGATTGCGATGGGAAATCCATTGGGCCTCGACTGGACACTGACTGTAGGCGTCATCAGCGCCAAGGGACGCAGCAACCTGAACATTCAGGGTGGCGGCCCGACATTTCAGGATTTCATCCAGACAGACGCCTCGATCAACTTCGGAAACTCCGGTGGACCGCTGACGAACATCCACGGCGAAGTCATCGGGATCAACGCTGTGGTTAACGCAAACGCCCAAAACATCGGCTTTGCGATCCCGATCAATATTGCCAAAGAGGTGGTCCGCCAACTTCGCGATTCTGGTCAGGTTCGGCGCGGTTATCTGGGCATGCTGCCCGCAGAATTGACACCGATCATGCGTGAGGCTCTGAAGCTGGATAATGATCTCGAGGGCGTGTTTGTGCAGTCTGTCGAAGAGAACACTCCAGCCGAGAAGGGCGGACTCCTCGCCTCCGATGTAATTCTTGAAGTGGATGGCCAGCCGGTGGACAACGTCAACGATTTCCGTTTCCGCGTGGCGGCTCACGCTCCCGGTGACAAAATGAGCCTCCTCGTTGTCCGGGACGGCAAGAACAAGAAATTGAACTTCACTCTGGGCGACCGCGCGGATCTGGTTGCAGACACCGGTCGCACTCCTTCTGCAAAACCGCAGGGTGAGTGGATGGGGTTGGATGTTCTGGCGCTGAACGACTCCCGTCTCGGACGCACATCGTTTGAAGTGGACCACGGTGTCGTGGTGGTCAACATCAAATCCGACAGCCCTGCCGAAGGCAAGCTACGGAAAGGCGATGTAATCGTAGAAGTTGACAAGCACAGGATTAACGATGTGGGCGATTGGAACAAGGTGACTTCCAGTCTTGAGGACGAGGACCGGGCGATCCTGATCAAGTATCACTCTCAGGGAAAAACCCAGACCTCCTACATCGCCCTGAAGAAGTGATAGGCACTGGCCGGCGATTGAGAAACAAGCAGCCCCCGCTGGATTCTGGTCCGGTGGGGGCTGTTTCAGTGATGTCTTTGAAAAGGATTATGGGGAGAGCAGACTCAGTGTGATGTGCAGAGAGTAGCCGCTCCAATCATAATAAGTGTCAGATGAGTTGTTATCCGTCCAGACCAGCATCATTCCGAGTGAAGCAGCCGGGGCGTTGATCGGTGTCAGGAGCGTACGACGCCCCATCAACAGGATCCTGAAAACTTCGTCAACGCGCGCCTCGCGTCCGGTAATCGCTTCGGTCTCCAGGTAGTTCGCCCGTCCGCCCTGCACACCCCCCGTAAACTTCCAGAGCCCCTGTCCACGGTTCACTTCGGCGCCAACGCGCCAACCATCCCAAAGCTGACTCTCCGGGTTGAGTCCTCCCTCGTACAACGCCAACAGGTCCTCGCCATCAAGGGTCAACTGTTCCCGGTAGGTGAAACTGAGCGCCAGTCCTGCACCACGCGCAAGAGGAGTGGACACCCTCACCCGGTTCCAGAGAAAATCGGTGGAGGTTCCACCCTGTATCTCGTAATAGGATCTTCGCTGGATGCCAAGCTCAACATCGAAAGCCAGTCGAATCCTTGTAGCAAAGTTGAAGTCGAGGGAGAGCTGGGAGTCATCATAATTGATTGCAACGGTATCCGCGTGAGGGTAGCCAACCCGCTTCCAACTAGCGGTCGACCCCACTCTCAGCGCCGGGTTTGCTACCAGTCGGTACCCTGCGATGACCGAGCCGCTGGTCTGGTCGTAGGATTCATAATCGGCACTGTACCCGAGAAAGCGGCCGTACAGGGTCGCCCACAGTTCGCTTCTTTCAGTCAGGTAGGTTCCGCAGTCGAATCCGGCGGAGTGCTGCAGGTTGTTCAGACCGGAATATTCACTGTAAATCTCGCCGTTGCCGTGATACCAGAGCAGAAATGGCTCCGAAATGGGTTGTTCCAGTGAGAGCGAAAAACCTGCATACTGATCCCCCAACCCGAGGGAATCATGATACAGGTTGTCGGTCGTACTGAAAATTGTGTTTAGACTCCAGCCGGTAGGAGGAATCGCTTTCGCGGGAAGAGAAACCAGCATGGCCGCCATCAATACAAACGCTTTTCGGAGCATTTGCGCGACTCGCTGTTATGGACGTCTCCCCCGTCTACCGCGACCTTCCCCACTTCCGGGAGTATCATCCCAAGGGCGGTTCATTGGATCAAACATTCGACCACGGTCCATCATCTCCGGGCCACCGAACTCGAGCCAGCGTCTCCACGCCCACCAGCCTACGTCCCATTCCTGGGTCTTTTTTGTCTCAACCCACCAGTTACGGAACGCCTCCTGGCTTGTCTTGGCGCTGTCAGGAAGCGAGAAGAACCACGCATTCTGCCACCGTTGCCAAGCCCGATCGGCAGGAACACGCGTATTCAGGCTCTCCCACCATTCGGTGAACAGAGCGCTATCCTGCTTCGCCTTCTCCGGCATCAGCAGATACCACTTCATCCGCCACAAAGCCTGAGGTCCGAGGAAAAAGGGATCCATCGCATCGGGCAAACCGTCACGGTCCATGTCCGGCGCAAGATCATTGATCCCATCACCATCGATATCGACAAATCTCGGAGGTCCACCCTTACCCGGCCCGTGCGGACCTCCCGGGGGTCCCTGAAGCGGTCCTCTCGGGAAAAGGCTGAGCGAATCGGCAGGCGGTTGCGCATATCCGACACTCAGAGACATCGCCAGCGCAACAAAGCTTGCAAAAATCAGTAGTCTATTTCGTGTCAACATCTTTTCTCCTGGAAAAACTTACACCTTTACTAGTGCAACGGTCGTGCCAACGCAAAAAATCCAAGGCGTTTCAGCTCTTCCATAAGTAAGAACTGCAATAACAATGTTGTAATAAAACCAATTGACTCGTCCAATATCAACCATACTCCGACTATATCACAAAATCTCGACCCATTCGGGGTTTACGCTCGGCAATATTGCCGAATCTCTCGTTCTAACAACAAAAATTCTTTAGAAAAACGATTCGAGAATTCTGTAAAGAGGATTACTCATCCTCTCCCGGCGGTTCATCGACTCCCTCTTCCCACCGCTTTAACCGGTAGCGGATCGCCTTTTCTGAGACTCCCAACCTGCGAGCCGCCTCGCTCTTGTTGCCATCCACCTCATCAAGCGTCCGGTAGACAACGCCACGTTCGAAGGCCTCTACACGATCAGGCAGACTAAGGGAACCATCATCAACGAATGCGGCGTCCCGGCTATCCGCACCACGGACATTCTGCGGCAGATCCTGAACCGCGATCAGGTTGCCGCGGGTAATGACGACGGCGCTCTCGATAGCATTCTCGAGTTCCCGAACATTCCCCGGCCAGGTATGCTTCATCATCCGATCAAGAGCGTCGCGCTCCAACCCTTTGACATCTTTTCCGTTCAAAGCGGAATACCGCTTGACGAAGTGATCTACCAGCGGAGGTATGTCGGCTTTACGCTTCTTGAGCGGCGGGATTTCGATTCTCACGACGTTGAGCCGGTAGTAGAGATCCTCACGGAAGATTCGCTCTTTGATCAGCGTGTCGAGGTCGCGGTGGGTTGCCGCCACGATGCGAACATCAACTTCTATCAAACCGCGCCCACCAACGCGCTCAATTGTGCCCTCTTGCAAAACACGGAGCAGTTTCACCTGTCCTTGCGGAGGCATGTCTCCGATCTCATCGATGAAAAGTGTGCCCCCGTTGGCCCTCTCGAAAAAACCTGTGTGACGATCAATGGCACCGGTGAACGATCCCTTTTCATGACCGAACAGCTCGGACTCCAGAAGTGTTTCGGGAATCGCAGCGATGTTGACCGGAACGAAGGGTTTCGAAGCTCTGGGGCTTGCCCGGTGAATGGCGCGGGCGACCTGTTCCTTACCCGTGCCGGACTGCCCGAGAATCATCACCGAAGCGCGTGAAGGGGCAGCCCGCGCAACGAGGCCCAGCACCTCCCGCATCTCGTCAGAGGCTGCGATCAACCCGGACCCGGAGGCATCAATCTCTCCTATCCGTGCGCGAAGCTCGCGGTTCTCCTCCGCCAGCAACTTGCGTTCGAGTGCACGTTCGATATGGATCGCGAGTGCCGAGAGATCGACCGGCTTTTGTACGTAGGTCCAAGCCCCCTCCGCCATGGCCTCAACAGCGGATTCAACCGTCCCGAACGCAGTCATGACGATAACCGCAACTTCCGGGTTCGCCTCACGCACCCCCTTGAGCAACTCAAGGCCGGTCAGCCCAGGCATTCGAAGATCCGAGAGGACGAGGTCTATCGCTTCCCGTTGCACAATCTTCAACGCCGCATCGCCACTCGCCGCTTCGAGGGTCGAATATCCTTTCTTGCGTAAAAATCCCGCAAGTGTCGTCCTCTGGGGTTCCTCATCATCTGCGATCAGGATCCTGTAATCATTCATGTCTTCTCCCGCTTCAGGATCAGGCGGAACGTTGCTCCTCCGCCAGGTGTATCATCAACTTCAACGTATCCGCCGTGCTCATCGGCGATTCTGTGTACAAAGGCGAGGCCCACTCCCGTGCCTTCAGCCTTGGTTGTATAGTAAAGATGAAAGATTCTGCTTCTTTCCTTTTTCGGAATACCTGGACCGTTGTCCGCTACCTCTATGATCACCTCTTTGTTGCGTTTGGCAAGAGAAACGTTGATTGTGCCACTATTTTCCTCAACGGCATCATTCGCATTGCGTAAGAGGTTCAGCATCGCCGCACTAACGTGGGTGCGATCAAAAGCGAAGGGTGGAATGCTGGACAACTCCGACTCGAGCTTGACCCCTTTACTCCTCGCGGTCGGGGCGAACATGGTCAAGACCTCCTCTACGGTGCCCTTGATGTCATCGTTCCGTTTATCCGCCTTTGGTGGACGGGCGAGTTGCAGGAAGTCCTCTACTATTCTCCCGATACGACCGCTCTCTTTGCGCATCGCCTGAACCAGCGCAACGTATTCTTCCCGATCACTCCTCGGCTCAAACTCCGCCACCAACCGCTGGCTGACCATCTCGATTGTATTCAGCGGGTTGCGGATTTCATGTGCAACTCCACCGGCCAGTTTTCCCATCGCCTCCAGCCGTTCCGAAGCTGCACGTGAGGATTCGAGCCTCTCCACTTCCGTCCTGATTCTCTCTGTTTCGATGCGCAAGGCGAGGTGATGTTCACGTGTCACAAACCAGACGAGGATCACTACCCCCAGCAAGGTGAAGAGAAGCGTCCGCAATACAAGGCTGATGATATTCCTTGAACGGATTGCCTCCAACTCACCTGTCGCAATGCCCAGCCTCAGGTAGACCCCCGGATAGTTATCCAGCGAGGTGACCGCCTCGAAAACTGTCTCACCACGGTAAACCGCGACCCTCGCCTCAAGCTCCTCCAGGGAATCAGGAATCACGAAAGGATCGCTTTCTGTGCCAACCCATGCCGGAAGCGTCGTGGTAGCCGCGAGGATTTGATCGCGTGACTCAATGACCGCATAATCGAGGGAGGGATTTCCCTCAAGATCCTCCAGAGCAGCCGTCAATCCTGCGTTCCTTCGCCAATTAATCAAGCGACTCGCATCGGCCCCAACGAACATTCCTCCATCCCCAAAGACGGTGGCAATGCCAAGGTAGGTGGTACTGCTGTCGGCAACGGTATACATGCCTGTTTCCACAACACCATCATTATCAAAGAGCAGATCTTCGAGGATATTCTGGCACTGCTGTGTGCCAAGCACAGGTCCTTCTGAAGTCCCTGCGTATATCTTCCCCTGTTCGTCAAACACTTTTATATGATTCACACCACCCAACAAAGCGACATTATCCCAATTGATCTCTGTCATGTCATGCGCTGTGGTATAGGCAGCTAGCAGGTCTGCAACACCTACAAGGCGGGTAATCTCAGCAGCCCGTACGATACGGTCTCCCTGTGTCACCAGTGCTACCTGGCGTCTGATCTGATGGATGAGGCCACGCGCCTGACGGATGGCAAGATCGGTCGTCAGCTGTTGGACCCGCGTGTAGTCCCAGATTGCGGTCACTACACTGATAAAAATGAACAGTGCAATAAGGCCTGTCACGGTCCTTCTGCCAAACGCCACCTGTACCTGTTTTTTGCGCATTCCCCTACCCATTCGCCTGACTTGCCCTTCCGGCCACGTCGTCGTCCTCTATCGCCAGAATCGTGCCGAGTACTTCTGATAGCTCCACTGCTGAGCCAAGATAAGTAGAATTCTAAGCTTGGAACGAATACTTCGCCCTAACTACGCCAATTCATGCATTGTGAAAGAAACTTTTTCGTCGATACTGCCGAGGAACTCGTCCCCAAGGCCGATTTCAGGTGTAAAATTGTGGGGGAATTCCAGCGAAGGTGCAAAGGTCCTGCCGAAATCTTGATTTCTAAGTGAATGTAATTCTATTGTTTGCCCGTATACTCCAGAGGATAGGGCCAAAATTGGCACACCTCCTGCATTATGGGAATGTGCCAGACAATACTGGCGACACCTATTCACCATGTTCCAGTGCAGTTATGTAGTAAACATCCCTGCCCATGGGATGCACCTCGCCGGGAACGGGACTTACCCCACAAGGTCCCGTTCTTTTCTCTGTCTCCACCTGTTTCCAAATTTATCCGGTTTTAGTGGCTCGGAGGGGGAATTTCCTGCATCTTTACGCCACTTCGTTGGAAACGGTTTGAGGCCCGTCGTCCGCGAACGATTCACGGTCTAATTATCAGCGTTTTACCCGTATTTCAGGGTGGGCGAGTCCTCCAGAGCGCACGAGGCTGATACCCGGAAAACAAACTGCTATTTGAGTTGATTGATCGGGAACAGGAGGATAGATTGAGCGTGAACCTTTTGGGCCGCTTTGTTTTTTATGTATTTAGAAGCAAGAGGTTACTGTGACAAACCAGGACATACACACCAGCATTATTCAGTCTGCCTCCTACGATCCGTGGCACAACCTCGCCCTCGAAGAGGCATTGCTGCAGGACGTAGCCCCCAACGAGATTATCCTCTATCTCTGGCAGAACGAACATACAATAGTCATCGGCAGGAACCAGAACGCCTGGAAAGAGGCGTTGTGGAAGGAATTTGAGGATTCCGGCGGTAAACTGGCGCGCCGTCTCTCCGGCGGTGGCGCAGTCTACCATGATCTCGGAAACCTCAACTTCACTTTCGTCGCGGACCGGAACCTCTATGACGTTCATCGCCAATTGGAGGTCATCCTCAGCGCGGTCAAGAGCCTGGGCATCGACGCCGAATTTTCGGGCCGTAACGATATCGTGGCGGACGGAAGAAAGTTTTCCGGCAACGCCTTCCTCAAAACCCCTGATGCCGCGCTCCATCATGGCACTATCCTAGTAAACACAAAGCTTGAGAGTATGTCCAAGTACCTGCAGGTGAGCAAGGAAAAAATCGAATCGAAAGGCGTCACCTCGGTTAAATCGAGGGTAGTCAACCTGACCGAGCTGAACCCGGGATTGACCATCGAGAAGATGGCAGATGCATTCCGCGGCAGTTTCCTCGATATCTACGGTGGTGACGGTGAAGTGATTTCTCCCGCGGAAGTGGTCGATGACCTCTCCCTGCTTTATGACAAATTCTCATCTTGGGAATGGCGTTACGGGCGCTCCCCGAAATTCGACGTCTCCTTTGACACGCGTTTCGAGTGGGGTGGCGTTGAAATCGGGTTCAGCCTCGAGGATGGCCAAGTCAACGCCTGTACCATCTATTCGGACGCGATGGACAGTGAACTGATTCAGGGAATAGCGAAACACCTCGAACAGATTCCTTTCCGCATGGAAGCGATTGGGAAGAAACTGGACGAGATGCAGGTTGCTGATGAACAGAGCAGGAAAATCATCGGCGACATCAAATCGTTCCTCTCCCAACAAAGCATCTGATCGCCATTCGAGCGATGGAGGGTAATCATGCGCGGGGGGACCGGCAGTATTTACAAGGCGCTAGCCGTACTGGTACTGGCTATAACACTTTTCGCCGCCGGTAACAGCTATGCTGTGGATGTGAACGCCGAGCATGAGGTCTACCGTTTTCTCACTCGCTGTGAACTCAAAGGATACCTCGACTCCCGCCTCTCTCGTTCATTACCCTACAGTCACCATCTCGTCTCCTCCCTTTTGGGGCAAGCTCTTGAACACCGCGAGGAGATGAACGCAGTCGAACGCGATCAATTGGACAGGTTCCTTTTCCTCTTTGCCGACCAACTCCCGGATTCAGTAGAGACTCGGCGAACCCCGATTCCACTCGAACAAAACCGTGGCGAGCAGTTCCCTTGGAAAGCGGCGCACATGTTCAAGAATCCGCGATGGGCGTGGAGTGCCGAGGGATCGGACTGGCTTGTCGGTTTTTTCCCACACGTGGACCTGGGCGCTGAATCAATCAATCAGGGCGATGAGAGTGGGACTCTCTACCGAGCCGCGACGGGACTTTCCACCTACGGCAGGTACGGCAACGCATCACTGTTGATGACTGTGCGTGACGCCCACCTGATCGGCGACATCGATCTCGCGGATCAGGCGAGGTACCCCAAGCGTTTCAACGATGACGACAGGAGTGGTGACAGCTTCGATTATGACGAAACAGACGCCATGATCGCCTGGGAGCAGAAGCACGTATACCTGCTTTTCGGTAAATCCTCAAATGTTTGGGCTGCGGGCGCTACGGGGTCCTTCTCCCTGTACAACAACGCGACTACATATTCCCAGCTACGCATGAAACTGACATTCGAGCCGCTGGAAGTGACATGGGTACAAGCGAAATTGATTCAGGATCCGCTGATTACCTATCCCGTGGTAACGGACGGGGATACCCTTTATTACGAACACACGCCAAAATGGATGGCGGCTCACCGTTACGATTTCCGTGTCCTGAAGAACATTCAGGTCGGCATCTGGGACATGGTGATCTATGGAAACCGTGACCTCGACTGGGACTATCTCCCGCCGACAACGTTCCTCTGGTCCGCGGAACACTACAACGGCGATCGCGACAATGTTTTGATGGGATTGGACATCCGCTGGATTGTCGGTGAAGGCAACGAGCTGATTTTCAGTTGGCTTCTTGACGAATTGAAATTCAGCAAGGCTGCCACCAACTGGTTCGGGAACAAACACGGTTACCAGCTTGGACTTCACAGCGTCGATCCATTCGGAATCAACAACGCCGACCTGAACCTCGAATACGTGATGATGCGACCCTACGTGTACACTCACACGAAGGCGATCAACGTACCACAGCATTACGGCAAAAACCTCGGACTTCCCCTCCAGCCAAACAGTGCTGAAGTTCTCGCCCGCTGGCGGCAGACTCTCTCCTCAACGCTCAACGTCTGGGGCGAAACCACTCTGGTGCTCCACGGCGCAAATCCCGCCAGCAATAACGTCGGCGGCGATGTCCTCGTCCCACACGAAAATGGTGTGGATGCCGAGGAGGTTTCCTTCCTCGAGGGGGACCGTGAAACGATATTAACCGGCACAATTGGCGCGGAATGGGAACTGGACCTTCGCCTGTTCCTGAGCGCCTCTTATACGCTAAGCCGTTATGAATTTAAACCTATCGACGGTGAATCCAACGACGATCTCAACAGCCGGGTGAGCGTTTCCCTGACATGGTACCCCTACCGCTGGCGCTAGGCACTTGACATGCCGCGCTGTGTCGGCCCAAAGCTACGCGGGCCAACCGTAAGAATGGTAACTGTCACCTTTCCATCAACCACCCAAAGCGGCTGGGTTGCCCAAGATGGCAACCGCAGCCACATCGTGGCAAGCTCGCTTGTCCGGAGGACGTGCAATCCCGGGTTTTGTCTGGATGAGTGACCTTTACCATTCCGTCAGATCATTAGCGAAGCGGAGACCTGACGGTGCTCTGTTTATAACGCAGGAAAGCCGGGTTCGGAGACCCCGGCATTCATAATGCTGAGCACAACTAAACCTCGTTGGTCAAGCCTACGAAGCCACCCGACCGCGCTTCCTCTACATCATCGGTCTTGAGGTTATCTCACCGTGTGCCATAACAAAATCCACCAGGGTTTGCTGGTAGCCACTCATCTGTGGACAGTGAACCCCACTCCCTTTCAAGTCCACCATCATGTTTTCTACGCTGTATCGGGCGGGATGCTGGAGATAATCGAACAGTTGAGGCGGAACCTGCATCCACCTCTTCATGAACTGAAAATGGGTCAGGCCGAACTTCACCAGCTCCTTCGGAACCGGGAAGGGAATCAGAATCTTTCCTGCCGCCTTGCCAAAATCAAGGAACAGTTTTAACACCGGAACCGGGTGGGGATCGGTCAGGTGATAAGTCCGGTTCAGCGATGTCTTCTGTCCGGATAGCCAGACGATGGCGTTGACCAGGAAATCACGCGGAATGAGATTGAAACGGTAACGCAGGCCTCCCCCCAGCGAGGGGAAAAAGAAGACTTTTGGGAGCGCCAGTATCCAGCGGAGGAGATAGTAAGGTCCATCGTACTTTTGAGTCTCACCTGTATCGCTGTCGCCAACAACAAAGGGGATACGGTAAATCGTTACGGGCAATCCTTCACCCTGCGCCTGAGCCACAGCGACCTCAGCTTCGAATTTGGTCTCTTCCCAGGAATTGAAGAATTTTTGCCCAACCTCCAAATCCCTTTCACGGAAGAACCCCTGCTTCCGCCCGGAAACAAAAAGAGTTGAAAGATAGTGGAATCGCTTCAGAGATGAGCAGGAACCAGCAATCGTCAGAAGATTACGCGTCCCATCCACATTCACCTTGCGCGCCCAGTCTTTGCCAACTCCGACATCCTGCGCAGCGGCCAGGTGGAACACTTCTCCAACGCTCTTGCACAAGCCTGCAGTATCGCCCAGACCAAGATCCTGCCGAGTAATGTCACCCGTGTGAAGCTGGATTCGTCCTTTGAGCGTGGGATGCTCTGTCTCGATCTGTTGAAGTTTCTTTTTTGCGTAGTTGATGTATTTCATCTGGACTAGACAGTGAGCAACAGTAGAGCTCGGTCGCTGCAGAAGAATTCGTGGTAAAAGCATTACCCCGATAAACCCCGGAAATCCGGTAAACAGCAGGTCGCTCATCTCATCCCCCTCGGTACATCAACCATTCCCTCTCCCGGCGATAATTTAGCGAAGCCCGGGTATCCGCTTCAGCAGTTTCAGCGCTCCAGCTAAAACTTTTACATACAGACTATCGGATACTCCTTTTGGTGGCGCAATGTTCAATAATCGCTGAACCGCCACTGTCCTCGCCTCGGTCGTCTTGAGGATCGCCTCGGCACCGTGCCGCCTGCCCAGGCCGGACTTTTTGAATCCTCCCTGCGGAGCTGCAGAACTACCCCAAACCGCAGCATAGGACTCGTTGATATTCACAGTGCCCGACTCGATTTGTGAAGCGACCGCTTTTGCTTTCCGTACGTTTCTCGACCAAACACTCGCGTTTAAACCAAAGTCGGAATCGTTGACACGTTCGACAACCTCCTCCACACGATCAAACCGATAAATCGAGGCAACCGGACCGAACGTCTCCTCGGCGTAGAGTTGCATCTCCGGCGTGACGCCTTCCAGCAGAGTAGGCTCGAAAAAGTAGGGGCCGATTTCAGGACGGTGTTTGCCACCCGTGATTAGCGTTGCCCCTTTTTCTACTGCGTCCTGCACATGCGCCGAAACATTCTGCAACTGCTCTGGTGAGGTTAGCGACCCGATGTCCGACGTGTACTCGAAGGTGGCTGCCATCTTCATCGCATTCGTTCTCTTTGCAAGCGCAGCCACAAAACGGTCGTAGACACCCGACTGTACGTAAATCCTCTCCAGATGGACGCACATCTGTCCGGTGTTCCCGAAGATGCCGCGCATGATTCCATCGACAGCGCGTTCGAAAGGAGCGTCATCGAAAACGATACCGGGATTTTTACCGCCCAGCTCAAGGCTGCACCCGATCAGCCTGCTGGCCGCCTGTTCCGCCACACTCCGGCCGGAGTCATTTCCGCCAGTAAATTGGATGTAATCCACGTTGTCAATCAGCGCTGGGGCAAGTTTGGCTCCTGAACCGGTAACAATCTGGAAGAGATCTTCCGGCAACCCGGCACGAATCATCAGGTCATATCCGGCGAGGGCAGTCAGGGAAGTCTGGGAGGCAGGTTTCAGGATTACCCCATTGCCCGCCATCAACGCCGCAGCCGCATCTCCCAGCGGAAGGTTGAGCGGATAGTTCCAGGGCGTGATCATCCCAACCAGACCCACGGGGGCGCGCTGGATCACCGTTTTCGTAAGGATGGGTATAACCCCTGGAACACGTCGCTCGCGGAGCACCGCGGGACCGTGGTAGCCTACAAACCGGGCGACCAGGGCGGTATCCGCCACCTCCTCGAAAGCGTAAAGTCGAGACTTGCCGTTCTCAAGCTGAATCAGATCTGCCAAAAGGTCCTGATTCTTAAAAACGAGGTCGTGGTAACGTTTGAACACAGAGGCGCGTTGACTGGCCGGAAGTGCCGCCCAGATTTTTTGTGCCTTCCGGGCGCGCTTGCAGGCTGATTCCAGTTCGCTTTCGCCGACGAGCGGGAGATTGTGAATCACCTCCCCCGTGTAGGGAGCGTAAGTCGGTGTTGCAGGCAGGTCCTCGGAGAATCCTGAAATGCGAGCATGCAGCTCCCTGACCTTCTCCGGGGAGATGGGGTGTTTCATGGTGTCCTCGTCTATGCTGAAATAGCAATGGGCTATGAGATCAAGGTAGCACGCAGGTCGTCCGCCACCTCCCCAGTCAATTTACTGCGGGCTCAGGCGTATTTCCACCACCCTCCTGCCGGGCGATTTCGCAGTACGAATCCAGAAAGTGAAGAATAACGCCAAATTTCGATTGTTACATCCTGAATAAGAAATTATTCCATTCAGGCAGTTCGTTGAGAAAAAGACAAGATTAACAAAACCAAGGGTATGAGGTCTCCAGAGTCATCATGTCATTATTTCGTTTTTGTTTATCAATTTCCTCTAACTGGAGAATTGACAAGTAAATAGGCTCCACCTATACTCCTGATTAGATAAGGGCCTGCACAGGGTTGTTTTAAAAAGTAAATCTCCAAAAAGTGAGAGGCCCAGCTCGAAATAGTGATTCATTGACATTCTTACTAGCGAGGAAGATATCGATGAAGGTCGCTCTGATTCGCAACCGCCGCTCCCAGAAACGTGAGATACTCTATTTCGTCATTCTAGTCATCGCGTTCTTGATCATTACATCGCTGACTCTACCTGTTTGATAAATATACAGGTGATCCAGATTTGGGATCTCAGCTGAATTGAGTCATATGTTAGGCCGGGGATTTCTCCATTCGAGAAGTCCTTTTTTTTGGCGCCCATTCTGTTTTCCTGTCACATTTTCGCCATTATTTTACGCTTTTTCGTCTTACATTAGCCGAAGCGTTCAACTCACAAGCAGGATCGTTATGGAGCAAGCCGCAAGCAAGGTTTCAGACCTCGTCTTACGCCGTATCCGACGCGATATTCAAGGCTGGACTCAAACACTTAAACAGGGTTCCTCCGCGTTAGGCGACCATTCCGCTCGAGCAGCGAACGAACTCGAGTACAGCAGCCGGGTCTGGATCGATGTTCAGGGGGAGATCGAGAAACTCCTCGCAGGAACCGATAAACTGACTCTCGCAAAACTGGACCAGGCACTCGCATTAATGCCCCCGGAGCGTGCAATCCTGCGCTATCACCTCGAGCGGCTTACCGAGGAGTACAGCAAGGTCTGTATGAACTCCTCGGAGCAGGTTGTTGAGGCGTTCAAGAAAGCCGAAGCAGCCATTGACGCTGGTGAATTCGAATCTGGCCTGAACCTGATCGACAGCCTGCTCAGGCTTGACCCAAAGTACTACCCGGCCCTGATGCTCAAAGCCGTAACGTTGATGAGGAGCGAACGAGGCAGGGCTGAATCCATACGTCTGTTTGACCGCGCGCTCCAACAACCACCAGAGGTTTTCACTGACCGATACCGCGCAATTACAATCGAACTTCTTGCCCTTGCCCACCAGTACGATTCAGAGCCTCGCAACGCGATAAAAACGTTAAGGCGGATCCGCTCGCTCGGTATTTCCGACGCCTCTGTTGATTACAACATTGCCCGTAATTACGCCAAAGCAGGACAACTGCCCGAAGCTACAACCGCGCTTTTTGAGGCATTCAATCAACGCAGTCTCCTGCTTTCTCTCGCCTTGGTGGATCGGGATTTCAGTTCTGTTCGGCGGGCTGTAATGGAGAAACTGGAAGAGGAAAGCGAGCTTCACGGAGAGCGAGTTGTGCAACTGATCAAACAGGGTCGGCAAATACTACGCCTCGCAACCGACCTGCAAATCGATAAAAGGGACCGTGCAATCACCAGAGGCACCTCTTCTCTGGAGGAGATGGATAAACTACTCGATGATGGTTGCTACTCGGTTTACAGGGACATCCTCATCAAGAAAATGCCGGGCTGGGTTAACACCGTTCCTAAGACAATCGAAAAGAAGATCAATGACTATAATGCCGAGAAAATAGACGAGATCAGGAAGCACAACGAAAGCGTCGTTCAGAGTTACCTGAAAAAGAGAAGCACTTTCCTCGGCGTGGGGATTCCTTTGTGGGGTCTTCTCAGCGCCTTTGTCTTCATGCTGGCAGTTTCCAACGGAAGCGGCACAACCGCTGCGATGATCAGCTCAGCCCTGACCCTCCTAATCGGAATCATTCCCTTAAATGCAGTCAATTCCCATCTGCGGAAATCATACGCGGAGAAACAGATTACGGCTGATCAGGTTCCCGACTTTCGCAAAGAGGCCGACAGTCTGACAGGATTGAAGAACTCGATGGTAGGGATTCTGCGTGAGAGTGGTGTCGGTGTGAGGAAGCCTGCCTGAGTCCCTGCGACTTTGTACAATCAGGCTTTTATAAGGTTACGAATCTCTTCTACAAGTTTGTCCGGCATGTAGGGTTTGGTCAGCAAGCCGTTTGCGCCCTGTTGAATCAGTTCATCTCTCTGACTGTTATTCCATACTCCACTTTGAATCAGAACGGGGACAGTCTCCCCTTTCTTGCGCAAATAGTCCAGCATATCCTGACCACCCACATCCCTCATTGCCCAATCGAGCACGACGACATCTATTTCTTCCTTGTGTGCTTCATAGACGGTCATCGCCTCCTGCCCATCACTCGCGGTTAAGACTTTGTAACCGTACAGCTCCAGCGCAGTCTTACCCACTTCACGAACGAGTGATTCGTCATCAACAAAGAGGATTGTTTCGTTTCCGTAAAGTTGCGCGGCAGGAATGTCGGCATCACCCTGCGGCAGGAAAAACTCCTCTTTCACACTCTGCGGCGGCTTGGCTTTCTTGGATTCTTTCTGCCTCTTTTCGACTTCGTTCGACCGGCCCTCAAACGTTTCCGCGGTTGGCAAAATGACCTGGAAAGTGCTCCCCTTTCCCGGGGCAGAGTCCACCTCTATCCACCCCCGGTGCTGCTGGACAATGCCATAAACGTTCGCGAGGCCCAATCCGGTTCCTTTCGAGGGACCTTTTGTCGTGAAGAAAGGCTCGAAGATTCGATCCATCAGCGAGGGGTCCATGCCGACACCGGTGTCCTTAACTCCTATCACGACATATTGACCTGGTACGGCCCTCATACCCTTTGGAAGCTCCTTGGCGTTCAACAGTGTTCTCGCCTGGGCGCTCAGGCGAATGGTGCCGCCTCTGGGCATGGCATCACGCGCGTTTACACAGAGGTTCATCAGGACCTGTTGCATCCGCCCGGTATCCACAAGGATTGGCGGTACACCCGGCTCCACGGATACGTCAAAATGAATCCCGTTCCATCCTGCGTGCGAAATCAGATCAACCGTCTCGCCAATAAGCGCCTCAGCATCCATCCGTCGCGGCGTGAAGGGGAGTCGCTTGCTGAAGTTGAGCAGTTGCTGGGTAAGGCTCGCTCCTCGCCTGGTGCTGCGAATAATACCATCAAGATGTGGCTGGTATTTTTCATCCAATTGGGCATGCTTGCGAAGAATTGCGGCATTGCCGCTGATAATCGTCAACACGTTGTTGAAATCATGCGCTACCCCGCCGGCCAGCTTGCCCAACGCATCCAACCTCTGCTGGTGAAGAAGCTGTTCTTCCAGTTTCCGCTGACGAGTCAGGTCCTGGAAATAGACCGCATAAGCCACGTCGTTTTCGCTCAGATCAACCTGGTTGGCGGTCAGCAGCACCGGAATCGTCCCCTCGCCAATTTTCAGTTGAAGCTCGGTAGTAAAGGAACCCTGGCCTGCAGCACATTCGAGCACGAGGTCGGGAATATCAAACAACAGATCTTCGTAGGAACGCGCATTGGCATCTTGCCGCTTGATGCCTGTTAGAGTTTCCATCCCCTTGCTCCAGACGATGATGCTGTTGTCATCTCCGACGATCAGAATGGGCAGGTTGCTTTCTGTGATGATCGTCGAGAGAAACGTCGCCTGGTTTACAGCCCGATACTGTTCCGTAAGATCGCGTGAATAAGCCATCATCTGAACTGTCTGTCCGTCAATGATCAACGGTTCAATCCGGACAGTGATCTTTCTGTTCTGGCCATCTCTGAGAATCAGGGTGACGTTGAATTCGTCGGAAACACCGTTCTCGAAAGAGTTGTTGACCCTCTGTTCCACCATCCGGGCATCTTCAGGCGTCACAAAATCAGAGAGCTTTTTCCCCGTAAGATCAGTCGCGCAGAGTTTTAACATCTCGGAAAAGACAGGGTTGGCGCTGCTAATCGTACCGTCGTACTCGAGACGGAAAACCATGATGTCCACGGTTTCTGTCAACAATCGGTATTCAGATTCCGAACGCTGAAGAATTGTGTCCATCCGGTAGTTGTGGATAGAGACGAGGAAAATGAAATAGATCAGGATGAGCGCGGTAAAATAACCGGTCTCGATCAGAACAATTTCTATGTTCGAAAGACTCCAGTCGAAATGGTTGACTCCCCAGGTTAGCATGGTCCACACCAGTGCTTCCAGCAGGAGAATACGCGGAGTGGCAACGGACCGAATTGAGTTGGTTTTCAATACGATTGCTATAGCAGCGACTAAAAACGCAAAAAACACGATGTCCATTGCCACATGCATTAGGCAGCTCCCTGATCCCTGGATTCACCTTTTGTCAGAGAAAGGGCCACCCGGAACAGGGAGGCTGCGAGGGCAAGCATCAGGAGGTGATAGACGAGACTTTCGCGTGCGACGGTCACGTCCAACATCCTGTACGCAGCCATGGCAGCAATGAGCACAACAGGGGCCATAAGGTGAGAAAGGGGAATCAACTTCGTAAGGGTGCGATGACGATAGATTATGAAAACCGCCGTGGCAAAACAAAAGAGTAGCAGTACAATTGAAGTAATTGAGTATTCCATATCGTCTCCCGCAAGCTCCTCTCTAAATATCCGAAAAGGAGCGAATTTTAATGTAGCTGTTCAGACAAATCGGACACAAGCGATCCGACAAAAATATTTAGTCTTTTTTGTCTTTTGAGCAAAGTCGAACCTCATGCGCGAGACGATACCTCTACTCTCTGAGTTACAGATCATCTCTCTCATATCTTCATGTCATTCAACAACGTATCGTTCCACAACCTCGTTTGAAATAACACCCTGATTTCTGGCAGCTTCCAGCATGGCGTCACGATCAAGCATGCCAGTTTCATAGACAGGATGTGTTTCGGGATCAAGATTGAAATAATGCTCCATATGATCTGCGACATAGTTCAGCGTCGCAAGCTTGTACTCTCTTTTCGCTTTGACCTTTTTTCCGTTCACAAGCAGTTTTTTAACCTTGCCCCCCTTTGCATACAGGGTCAGTCCGCTTGTGATGATGTACCTTTCGCCATCAGTTCTCGAGGCGAGCAAATTCGCGATTTCTTTGAGTTCCGCGCCGGTCAAAGTGATGACCACAAGAGTGTTGCTGAAGGGCGAGACCTCCATGATATCTCGCATGGTCAACGGACCCGCCATCACATCCTTGCGGATACCGCTCTGGTTGGTCACACCGATATCCGCCCCGGCAGCCGCACGGTAAGCCTCGGCAATCCACTGGCCGATGTTGCTCTCCTTGCCGTTCTGACGCAACCAGTCCACCGTCAGTGTTGCAACGGGCTTATCCAACTCCTCGCCCGCCATGGATTCGTATTTCGCCACGACTTCAGCGATTCTCTCGTCCTCAGGATAAACGCCTTTGACTGTGCGGATGATCTGCCCATCGTACGAAACAACGCTGTTCGCCACCGTATCCACGTCAAAGTGGACAACACCCAGATAACGGCCATAGGAACCCGCTTGGACGATGGGTGTGCCGTTGACAACTTTCGGCTCGGGCAGTGTCGTATGGGAATGTCCGCCGACAATCAGCTCGAAATCGGTAAAGGTTTCGGCTATTGAGCTGTCGGACCAGACTCCACGGTGGGAGAGAAGAATCTGGATGTCGGTGATCGGATTTAATCGGTCAAGACTTTCCTGAATCGATTCATCGCGATTCTTGATGGCGATCCCTTTTGTCGCAGCATTCGTGGTCTCCCGCAGAAGATCCTCTACGATCATCCCGACCACACCGATTTTGACGCCACCGACGGTTAAGATGGTATCCGGGGTAAAAACCCTCTTGCCAGTCTCTTCCCAAATGGTATTCGCGGAGAGGACCGGGAATTCTGCGTGCGACATCCGCTCAATCAGCGTATCCGCCGTGTAATCGAATTCATGGTTTCCGACAGCGAATGCATCGGGTTTTACGATGTTCAGAATGTCAACCTGGCTGCGGCCTTTTGAGATCGTACTAACGGGGGAACCCTGGAAATCATCCCCGGCATGAAGCAGGATGGCATTGGGCTCCGTCTCGCGGTAATGGTTGATGTACCCGGCAAGGTTGGCATATCCACCCACCATCAGGGTATCACCATCGTAAACACGTTTATAGGAAAGGTTCCTCGCGTGGAAATCATTATAATGCAGCACTGTAACAGGCACCGTGGACTGTGCAAAAACCACTGTCGCCATGAGTAGTACCAGCCATGTGACCAACAACGTACGTTTCGTCATGGCATCCTCCAATCGCAGGGTCGTTTGAATTTTATCAAATATAGGGTGATCTTCTGCCGTTTGCCCTGCCGGAAGCCCGGCGAGCTCGCGACAAGAAAAAGACCGCTTCCCTGTCTTGGGAAGGTTTTGTATCATAGAGCGTATAACCGGAGGAACGCTTGACCCTTTTCAGAAGACTATTTGGTCATAAGGGTGGAACCGCCCTTTTTATAGACTACGAGAATCTGATCCTTTCGATGCGTGATATCGGGGACTCAGACAGCCCCGACCTCGGCAGAATACTACGTTTCGTCTCCGCGAAAACTGGAGTCTCGACCCCGGATGTTGCCAGAGCTTATGCGGATTGGCGACGGTTCACGAAACAGAAGAACAGCCTGAAAAAGCCTGGGATCTCGGCGATTCAGGCCAGTTCGAACCCGGTTCAGGGCAAGAACGCCACGGATATTCGCATGGCTGTGGAAATCGTGGACTTGATGCACAAGAATCCTGGATTGAAGACATTTGTCCTCGTCACTGGCGACAGCGATTTTAACCCTCTGGTCGAACTCCTGCGCGAGAATGGGAAGACTGTGATTGGTATTGGCGTACCCGGTGCGGTCAGCCGCCTTTTCTCCGATTCCTGCAACGAATTCTTCAATTTCACGGACCTGCCGGAGATTTCCGGGCGGAAGCCGGAGATTCGCAGGGAGAGTCAGCCAAAACGGAACGTTGAACGGGACGAAAAACCAAAGAGCGCACCCATTCCGGAGAACTCCTCCGCTCTAGAGGTGCTTGGTCTGCAATCTGACCATACGATTAAAGCATCTACGTTAAGGCGCATTTTGCCTCTGGCGCAGGAGGCGTGGGACACCGTACGCCCGAACCATCCCGCCGAGTTTCGCAAGGCAATCATCAGCCGCCATCAGGGAATAGTCACCTCCCAACAGGCCGCGATACTGGCCCACCTGCTCCGGAGTGTTGGAGCCTACGGACAAGCGGAGAAAGTTGGCTGGTTCGCGCTGGCTACATTTGACGGCGATGAGGGATTCGACATGTTGCTGGCGTCAGCACAGGATTCACTCCAGGCAGCAAAATTGGAGGAGGCTCGCGATCCCGTGCTCTTCACGAAACTGATTACTGGCGAGACGATTGACGAGAGGGAACTGCGAATGCGACTGAAACGTGGACATAGGGCGCTTGAGGAAGCAGTTAATGACCGCTAATCCTTCCGAACCATCGGCACCATTGCTACAGGTTCAGGAACTCCGGCTTGAAGTCCCGGATGGACGAAAAACACGCTGTCTTTCGTCTGGAGTCAATTTCCAGCTCGAGGGCAGCACAATCACTCCGATCATCGGTCCCTCCGGAGTAGGCAAGTCCACTCTGTTGAAGGCGATCGTTCGACTCTATCCCTATGCGGATGGAAAGATATTCTATTACGGCAACGAAATCGGTGAAATCCCCCCTCCCCGCCTACGCACGAAAATCGGGTTCATGCAGCAGCGCCCGGTGTTCGAATCTGGTTTGGTGCGCGAAAACCTTCTTGAACCTTTTTCGTTTCGCTGCGTGAAAACAGAAAAACCGACAGAGGAAAAACTGGCCGAGGAGCTTGATCAAGTTGGGCTTGATTCCTCCATACTTGACCAGAATGTGGATGTTCTTTCCGGCGGCGAAGCGCAGCGCGTCGGATTTGTCCGTCTTCTGCTGATTCAGCCGGAATTGCTGCTTTTAGATGAGCCCACCGCGAATCTCGATCCGGAGAGCACAAAAAAAATACTCGGCAGGATCAAGCGCTGGACGGAGGAAACGGGCGGAAGCGCTCTCTGGGTTGCGCACGACAGGTCGCTGATTCAGAAACTGGGCATGCCACCCCTGCGAATGCTTCGAAGTGGCATGAAGGCTGTGGGCGTGAAAGGGAGTGACAAGAAATGAATGACTCCTACATCTCTCTAGGCCCGATCAACATCCTGATTGCCGCTGGTTTTGTCATGCTGGCCGGACTCATTTCGGTCTTCTTCCAGTTGGGACTGCTGAAGAAGTTGGCTGTTGGCATGGCCCGCACCGCGCTCCAACTGCTCCTCGCAGGCGCAGCTCTCGCCACCGTTTTCGGCCTGCAACATATCGGCCTCGTCCTCCTCCTGGGTCTAGTCATGACACTGCTCGCAGGACGTGAGGTAATGGCGCGGCTGAAGGTGAAGCTGAAAGGGGCCGGGATGGACGCCCTGCTGACCATGACAATCACCTCCTTCGTCGTAGCAGTTATGGTCACTGGAGTGGTGATCGGAGCCAAACCGTTCTGGAAACCGTCGGTCTTTATCCCTCTGCTCGGCATGATTCTTGGCAACAGCCTGAACGGAATCAGTCTGTCACTTGACTCCTTCCTTACCACATGTGCTAAACAACGTCATCGAATAGAGGCGAGGCTCGCCCTGGGGGCCTCTCCGAACGAGGCGCTTCAACCCATCGTCCGAGAAGCGATTCGTACCGGCATGATCCCGATGACAAATGCGATGGCCATCGTCGGCATTGTCAGCCTTCCGGGCATGATGACAGGCCAACTCATCGCAGGCGCTGATCCGATGGATGCGGTGATGTACCAGATCGTAGTCATGTACATGCTCGCCGCCGCAGTGGCGTTGGGAAGCTCCGGAGTTGTGCTCCTCGCACGAAAGCGAGTGATGAACAGGGACATGACCCTTCGGCAAGAATTAACCGGATATTGATGTAGATTTATAGTAGAAACTCGAGGCGGGAATGGCGTTCAAGTTGAAAACCGACCGATTAAAAATCCGTCCTCTGACAGAGGATGACCTCGATCTGCTCGTAGAAATCTATGGCGACCCCGAATTCAACCGGCGCATCCACAACACCACCCCTCCCGGTCTGCTCGAGATGAGCTACTACGTCCAGTGGCACAACGAGTGTCAGCGTACCTCCGGATATGCCATGTGGGGCGTTGAAGACCGTAAGAGCGGAAAGCTGGTGGGTGATTGTGGATTCTTCCCCTACGAGTGGCAGGGGCCGGAAATTGAAATGGCCTACCATTTCCACCACAGCGTATGGGGCCTGGGGTACGCCTCGGAAGCCGCTACCGCATGTCTTAAGTACGGCCTCAAAAAATTCGACAAACCGATCGTGGCGGTCGTCCACAAGGACAACCTCGCCAGTCGCAAGGTGTTGGAGAAAATCGGAATGGAACTTGACTGCGAAAAAATTGTCTACGGCCTTAAAATGATGGTCTACCGACCGACGACACCGTAGCATAGAAATTAAAAAGGGAACACACTCTTATCAATTTTACATGGAACACAAGATGCCCCTTCCCCTGCAAACCGAACGTTTGATCATACGACCCTTCCGTGATGCGGATATTGAGGATCTCGGCGGATGGCTGCTCGACCCCGTGGTAACCCGGTTTCTCTATCTGAATTTCAGCAACCTGGAAGAGCTGAAACCACGCCTTGAGATGTACCAGCGTCGCCAGCAGGAACTCGGGTACAGTTTCTGGGCCATCGAGCGAAAAGAGGACAACAGAGTGATCGGCGGGTGCGGACTCCTGCCCCTCGGCTGGGTTGGGCCGGATGTTGAACTCGCATGGCATATGCGGCGTGATTGCTGGAACAAAGGGTATACGACAGAGGCAGGAAAAGCTGTAATTGCCTACGGTCTGGGTGAGCTCGGGATACCCCATATCTGGGGCATTATCTCACCCGAAAACCCTGCAAGTATTGCGGCGGCTAAGAAGGCGGGATTCGAATACGTTTTCACCGGCACCTACAAGGGCGACCCACACCAGTTTCATCAGGTTCCTGCCGGGGCACCCCACGTCATTCCGCAGGGTCCGGACATTTCAGTTCCTGAAGGATATCCTTCCTATGACTGACTTGCGGGTCAGGAACCCTCGCGATTGACTCGGTCGGGAGTGAAGGCGGGAACACAAAGGCTTATGTACTCAGCCGGTTCGTTGAAGGGATTTGCATAGCGGACTCGTGCGCCCGCCTTGATCCAGATCGATTCACCCGCTCCCACCTCAACCGTGTCGCCATCCACCTCGATCCGTTTGCGTCCCGAAAGCATAAGAGTGAATTCGTCGAACTCCGGCACCTGGTACGGCTCACTCCAGCCAGCAGGCGCGACCATTCTTGCGAGACTGAATTCGCCGGCGTTGATGCTCGCCATGCCGAAGTGTTCGAGAATCAGTTTGTCATCTCCGGTGGGAACCCGGAATGGATTGGTCTGAATTTCGTAACGTTTCAACTGTTCTCCTGAAAAAGGTCTTCTACATCTGCAGAGCTTCTTCTATTTCTTCAGATCCCGGCGCAGCTCGCGCACTTCCCGTACGAGTGTCTGCAGGATTTCCCGGTCCGATCCTGACAAATCACCCCGAGCCACATCAAGGGTCTCAGCGAACCCGGTTTTTCCTCCAGTCAGCAATTCCCCTACCGATTCCGCGGCAATGAGCCCCGGAATTGTCACCGCAGGCTTGTCGGTTGCATAGCGCGGCAATCCCTCGCCCGTGTAGACCTTCAGCCGTTCAATCCCAAAAAGACGTTCGATGAGATTACTGCTGACGGTGAAGCGGGCAATCTTGTCCAGCGGGACTGAAACCCTCTGCTTCTTCACCACCCCTTTTCGCAGGTGAAGCTCGGAAGTATAAAGCTCGGCAACGATGGAGGAGTAGTAGAAAGGTATCCAAATGCCCAGCGGAAGCATCAGTATCAACCAGAAGATCAGGAAGCCGCCAAACATCTGGGAGACCTCATGCTGCTGCGCAAGAACCATCGGACGTAGAATCAGATAGAGCACGATAAGAAACACCACAGCCCATTCTCCGAGCCAGAGTGCACGCTGCATCTTGCTGGGCTTCAGGATGGTTGGTTCCATGGATCCTCCCTTCAACCGGGTAGCCGGCCCTGGGCGATCAGCTTATTACGGACATTATTTACTTTTTCGACCAGCATCTTGGTATCGAAGGGCTTGATGAGGTAAGCCTCAACTCCCTCACGTACAATCCGGCTGACGGTTGTCTCCTCGGAATCGCTGGTAATCGCGATAACCGGAAGATGGCTTGTTCGCTGGTTTGACCGGATTTCACGGATCAGCGATCCGCCGGACATCCCCGGCATGTGAAGATCTGCCAAAACCAGATCCACACCCTCCAACGCCCTCAAACCTGAAACCCCGTCGCTAGCCTCTTCAAAATCCTGATATCCAGCACCCTTGAGGGTCGCGAGGATCAACTGCCGCATTTCATGGTCATCGTCAACAACGAGAATCTTCATAAGATTCCCCTCTAGAAATTAGCCCGTCTTCACCAGCAAGCGTTTAGATCAAAATAGTCCGTGCCGAGCTTAACAGCAAAACCGAATGCATCCATTCCCGCAACATTTGCTGTATCATAACGAACGCCCCGGGCCATCCCCGGGGCGTCACCCCAACACTCATCCACCATCATCGCAAACGGTTTCATTGCCGTCAGGATGACTTAACCATCTTTCTTGCTGCGTCCATCCCAACTTCCAGCGCTTTCACATTGTAGGTTTCGGTCCCACTGGGAGCGCGCCGGATCAAAGCTTCTCTGATTGATTCTTCAGACAACACATCCGTCAATGCAGCAAATGTGCCAAGCGCCACGGCAGACGTGTAGACCATTCTGCCTAGCTCTTTCTGGGTCAGTTCAATGATCGGGATCTCGTAAATATTGTATTTCTCAAAATCCTCTTTTGGCACTTCCACGAGGTTCGGATCAACAACAACCGGCACACCAGGCCGGATGTTGGTTCCGAAACGCCTATAGGAGTTCGTTGCCAGCGAGAGGAAGAAATCCAGATCCGCGGTCCTTGGAAAAAGGATTCGTTCTGAATCGATAATCACATCCACCTTCGTAGGGCCACCCCGAACCTGCGCTGTGTAGGTTGGCGATCCTGCGGCCTGTAATCCATCGAGAAACGCAGCATCGGCCAGAATAGTGCCGGCGAGGATAATGCCCTGGCCTCCGACAGCGGAAAATCTCGCTTCAAAATGCATGACTATCCCCCCGCGCTCAAGCGCCGGTTTTCAGGCTTTCGATTAACTTTTCATAGGTGTCTGTATACTCGGGACGACCCTCGTCCATGTACAACACACCCACCGGGAACCGCTTCGCCTTATCCTCTCTGGACAGCTCCTCGTACTTCTTGAGTGGCGTTGCGCGATCACCGATCCACTTTATCATGTTCATTGGATCGGCCATCTTGTTGCGGCGGCCAAACTGGGTGTGACAGTTGCTGATCACCTCGATGAAGGAAAACCCTTTGTGTGCGAACCCCTGCTTGATGAACATCGATAGCTGGCGTCCGTTCGCGACATGTCCCCGCGCAACAAAGCTGGCTCCTGCTCCGATGACCAGGTTAGCGAGATCGAAAGGCGGTTCGAGGTTTCCATAGGGGGCGGTTGCCGCCTTCGTTCCCAATGGTGTCGTAGGGCTGTACTGTCCACCAGTCATACCATAAATGTTGTTGTTGTTGACAATCAGCGTGATGTCGATGTTTCGCCGTGCCGCGTGTATCAGATGGTTTCCACCGATCGCAGAACCGTCGCCATCACCACTGATCACCACTACATGTTTGTCCGGACGGTGCATTTTGATGCCGGTTGCGAAGGAGAGTGCGCGTCCGTGGGTGGTATGAAGCGTGTTCATGTTCAGGTAGCCGGGTGAACGCGATGTGCAACCAATACCCGAAACTACCGCGATGTCGTTTGGGTCCCATTCGAGTTCGTCAAATGAGCGGATCATCGACTTCAGAACAACACCGATTCCGCATCCGGGACACCACATGTGAGGCAACTTCTCCTCACGCATATAGGGCATATAATCAAAAGACATCAGGCCACCTCCTCAATCGCAGCGAGGATCTCAGACGGTGCGATGGGAACTCCACCGACCTTGTTGACACGTTTCACCGGGCGGTCGAAGTGAACAGCACGCTCCACCTCGTACACCATCTGGCCAAGGTTGAATTCGGGAACAACAAGCGCCTTGCAGTTGCGCCCAAACTCATAGGTTTGATCCTTTGGATAAGGCCATACCGTGACTGGTCTCAGCATGCCGGCTTTGATGCCTTTGTTCCGCGCCTCTTTAATCGCCACCATCGCCGCACGTGCCGTGCTACCAAAACTGACGATCCCGATCTCGGCGTCATCCGCTTCGAAGTACTCCACCTTATCGATCACGTCCCGGTTGCCGAGTACCTTGCGGTATTGACGTCTCATTTCCCGCTCAATCAGCTCCGGGTCCGTGCTCGGGAAACCTGTGGCGTCATGGTTCAAGCCTGTCGTATGCCAGCGTGCCCCCTCGAAATAGGGAAGGAACGGCGGGACATCCTGCTTCGAGACGTCATAGGGCAGATATTTCTCCGGGTCACCCTTGTACATCGTGCGATTGATTATCTCGAACGATCCGGGTTTGGGCGGAATAACGCCTTCGGAAAGATGGCCCAAGACTTCATCAAGCAGCAGAATGACCGGCATTCTGAATTGTTCCGCAAGATTGAAGGCCCGGATCGTTTCCATGTAGGTTTCCTGGTGAAACGCCGGTGCGATGGCGATGGTTGGATGGTCGCCGTGAGTACCCCAACGTGCCTGCATCAAATCCGCTTGTGCGGGATGAGTGGGCAGGCCTGTCGAGGGACCACCGCGCATGACATTCACAATCACCGCGGGCGACTCAACCATGTACCCGAAACCGATGTTCTCCAGCTTAAGCGAAAAACCGGGACCACTGGTGGCTGTCATCGCTTTCGCGCCCGCAAGGCTCGCTCCGATAACCGCACCCATCGCCCCTATCTCATCTTCCATCTGGATGAAATGTCCTCCTACCTTTGGTAGCAGACGGGACATTTCATGCGCGATTTCGCTGGATGGGGTAATCGGGTAGCCTCCAAAAAAATTGCAACCGGCCGCAATTGCCGCTTGCGCTATTACCTGATTACCACCCCAGAACTTGACTTCTTCTCCACGCGACTGCTCGCGTGATTTCTTGTCCGCCACGAGAACGTCCCCCTAGGCCGTTTCTTTTTTCTTCTTTTCGCCTTTGGTAACTACAATGGCGAAATCCGGGCACTGAATTTCACACAACATGCAGGCGACACAGGCATCAATATCCTTGACCATCGCCGTGCTGCCTTGCCAACGAGAACCGACCACCTCCATCACAAAGACATCCGTAGGGCATACTTCGACACAAATTGTACACCCTTTGCAGAATTCCTCGATGATCGCGATTGAATGACCAGTCTTCTCGCTTTTCGAGAGTGTCTCTTTCGCTGCTACCACAAATCCTCCCGAATTTCTTCTGGAGAGGTATTCATTATGGCGGACCCTTTCCGCCTATCCTGCAAGCTGAAACTCAAAAGCCTAATACCATAGAGGGGACCCGCCATCCTCCAATTTCGGAAGTCGGTTCCCCCATAACTAGTGCAGTTCCGACGTTGAGTTCTTCCTCCGTCGGTTGCCAAAAAGCTAACAAAGCCACTATTGACCTTGAGCTATCTATCGTTCGCGTAAGAATACGCCTTGAATATCGTTAGGACCAAATAACACGTCTCTCTGCTCGCGGAACTCTTACAAAATGCTCCCAGGGTACTCAAATTGCAAAGGCAGCTTTACGACAGGACTTCCATGAGCTTCCCGAGTAGAGGAAACCCGCGGATTAATCCACGGATCAAAGGAAACCGGCAGACCACCCTGGCCGACCCTGCTCCCTCCCCCAGTCTCGGTCAAAGCAATTTCAATAAAAACGCTTGAACAGGTGAAAGAGTCAGGAATTAAATTCGGCTCTATCGCCTTGTTCTTCAAAATGTATGCTTTTCAGAGATGAGTTACAGACTCCCGGAGTTCACGAAGGAACTCAAGGTGTTTATCCCAATCGCCACCGACGTCCCGTTCGATCTTGCCCTGCGCTTCTCGCCAAAGTGGGATCGTCTCTAGAACCTTCTTCTCTCCTTTTTCCGTCAGCGAGAGAGTCCTTGTTCTGCGATCTTCCCCTTTGCCAGAGGTGAAAAGATTTAATTCCTTCAGTCTTTTCAGATTTCGGACTAGCGTTGAGTGGTCAATTTGAAGGGCTGCGGCCAGTTCACCAACAGTCGTGGGTTGTAATCGTGCTATGCCGGCAAGAATTGAGGTTTGCGTGACTCGAAGTCCAATAGATGAAAAAGCCTTGTCGAAATAATTTGTTACCGCTCGTGCTGTGGCTCGCAGATTACACGCAGCACATCTCTCCAGCTCGGCCAGAACCTCAGGATTGATAGAATCATCCTGTTGATGGCTGGAGCTGGGGACTGATTCATTTTCCATCGAACCCCCTCGTCAGCAGACTCTTGAAGTCTAGGTGATACCTTGTTGTCAGCGCAACAGCGGGCTCCCAGTCAGCTCCCCTCGTCTATCTCCCCGCAAAAACCGTATTTTCTTGTAAATCTCCATCCCGGACCCTAGGTTATATCAAGAGCCGGACGCTAACCGTAGTTGTGCGGATACACTTGGGAGCGTCCATGCATCACCGAATACCCATTCTCGCCGCTCTATTCCTCCTTTTCCTTTCGAGCTGCAAATCCACCTCCTCCAGCAATCCGGCGATCACGGAAAAAGAGTTGCTGGCAAATGTCTTTGCTCTAGCCTCGCCTGAGATGGCGGGACGGGAACCGGGGAGACCGGGACACCTCCTCGCGGCCCAGTATACAGCAGGGGTGCTGGAGGCAGCAGGCGTTTCACCCGCCGCTCTGGATTCCGTTGGAAACCCATCCTGGTATCAGCAGGTGCCACTTTTGCGGATTGCCAGGGAGACTCATGCCGACATCACATTGAGAACGATGCAGGGAACTGTCAATCTCTGTTCTACGAACGGTTCTCTGCTCGTACTGCATCCCGGCGCACTACGCTCGGATACACTCAAACTGGACGGCCAAGTCTACGATGCTGTGCATGCAATTGTTGACCCGTACACAGGGTATAACGATCTGGAGGGGCTAGACCTGCAGGGGAAAATTGTACTGCTTGAGATTCGCACACCCAGCGCGAGTTCAACGGGGATCAACCTCTCGGACTCAATGAACTCCCTCTATCGTAATCCTACAACGGCTCTGCGTATTCGCCTGCAGAACCTTTACAAAGCCGGCGTTGCGGCAATAGTCCTGATTCCCGACACACAACTCGAGCGTCGTTGGCAGTATTTACTCTGGCTCCGCCAAAACCTTCCGATTTTTCAGGATTACTATGACACTAATCGGATAGAAGGGGTCGATCCTCCACCCGTGTTCGCTGCTCACCGGGACGCCCTCCAGCCACTGCTCGACTACCGTGCTGCCCCGGACCCGGAAACAAAAATCAGACCCGCTGGTCCCATACCGGGTTCGGATCTGAGTCTGACCCTCATCAGAAAAGGCGAACGGTTTACATCACCCAACGTTATCGGTATTGTCCGAGGCAGCGATCCCGTACTAGCCGACAGTTTTATCGTAATGACAGCTCATCTGGATCACCTCGGCGAAACAGCAAACAGCTACAATCCAGGTGCAAACGATAACGCCAGCGGTGTCTCGGTATTGCTTGAGGTTGCCTCCAAACTCGCCGCCGATCCACCAGCCTATTCAACACTCTTCCTCTTTCCAACAGCCGAGGAGGAATCGTTCCTGGGCACGATCTACTTTTCGCTTCACTCACCCATACCGCTGGATGCGATCGTGGCGGAATTCAACGCTGACGAAGTCGGCCGGATACCGGAAAACCCGCATGGGTTGGCGGTCATCCACTCGGAAGGATTGAAAGAGTCGCTGTGGGAAGCGGGTGAAAAATTCCAGAAGGAAAACATTTCGTTCATGCCACCGGGTTCCATGAATGGTTTTTTCTACCGCAGCGACCAGATCATTTTTCACCGGTTGGGAATTCCCGCGGCATTCATCACAACGTGGCATTTT
>Ga0272443_10000156_pt1 | contig 130243 bp, 112 predicted proteins | sample SSMAcet12_FD_193581 | JGI IMG/M metagenome (GOLD analysis project Ga0272443, IMG submission 193581) | Marine sediment archaeal communities from Little Sippewissett salt marsh, Falmouth, MA, United States - SSM-Acet-12 | ecosystem: Environmental > Aquatic > Marine > Wetlands > Sediment ... | reverse complement strand
GCGCGTGTACCCGAATTAGACCAAGAGAAGAAAGACGTCGGGGCGGTTCGTGAACCGTTCTTTGTCGTTTTTTTCTTCCTTATGCTTTATTGCGGGTATCGAAGCCGGCCCCTGGCCACGCGCCATCATCAACCATGGAACACACGGAAAGGAAAAACATCTTTTTTTCGATAACCACATGCGCCGGTTCTTCCGGCGGAGGAGAGACGCATGAAACTGGAAGGATTCGGCATCTTCGTCCAGGACATGGCGGTGATGATCCGCTTTTACCGGGACGTGCTGGGTTTCGATATCAAGGAAGATGAAGACACGACCAACGTGTACCTGGAAAAGGACGGCACCCTTTTCCTGATGTACGGAAGAGGGGATTTCGAAAAAATGGTGAGCCGGAAGTTTGAATACCTGTCTACGCTGAACGGCCGTTTCGAAATCGCTCTGGGCGTGGAAAACTTCGCGGCCGTGGATGCGGCGTTCCGGCGGGTTGTACAGGATGGAGCGACATCCATTCTGGAACCCACCACCACGCCCTGGGGACAGAGGACCTGCTATATCGCGGATCCGGAAGGCAACCTGATCGAAATCGGTTCGTTCACCCCCTGATATGTGGCCGGGGGCTGACCCCGGCATTCACTGCTTGAATGCCCTGCTACTCAGATACAAGGGACGACCTGCCGGTCGCCCGGGGACCGGAAAACCGGAAAATCCAGGAAATACACGAAAGGAAAAGTTGGAGAGAGAGGAGAGTTGGAAAGTTGGAGAGGAAAAGAAGCCAATCGCCCTTGATTTGTCAGCGAACCGAAAGTTTTCAGAAAAAGAGGAACGTTGATTGAATTTTTGAAAAATCGCATTATCCTTATTGGGGGAGCCGGCTCGGTGATCCCGCGTGAATGATCGATCGTATCATTTGGTGACACCCCGGCTCCCTTTTTTTTGTCCCCCCGCTCCCTTTCAACAGACGTTCCGCGGAGTGGAAACGATCCCCGACAATTTTGCGGGTAAGGGGCAGGCGGGGCACTCCGTCTTTCCGGTTCCAGGGCGAGCGGCAGGTCGCCCCTACGTCTGCATTTCCGCCCGCAACTTTCCGTTTCTTGAATACTTCTATTACAAGAACAACTGCAGGCTGAGGGCCATGACCGCCATGCCGGCGATCAGGCCGTAGATGGCCACGTGGTGTTCGCCGTATTCGCGGGCGGCCGGCAGCAGTTCATCCAGGGAGATAAAGATCATGATGCCGGCCACGGCGGCGAATAAAAAGCCGAAAACGGTTTCATTGAAGAAGGTGAGGAACAACAGGTACCCCACGACCGCACCCAGGGGTTCGGCCAAACCGGAGAGAAAGGAAAGCCAGAAAGCCCGCCGACGGTTGCCCGTGGCAAAGTAGATGGGTACGGAAACGGCGATGCCTTCGGGAATGTTGTGGATGGCGACGGCCACGGTGATGGCGATCCCCAGCGACAGGTCGGAGAGGGCGCTGGCGAACGTGGCGATGCCTTCAGGGAAATTGTGGATGGTGATGGCCAGGGCGGTCAACAGGCCCATGCGCATCAGCCTGGGATCCCTGGGGCGCACCGGCGATTCGGGGTCCAATTCCTCCAGGCGGTGGACCTCATGGGGGTTTTCCACCTCCGGAACCAGGCGGTCGATAAGCGCCACCAGCAGAATGCCGGCGAAAAACGCGGCCAGCAACAGCCAGTTTCCCGTTTTTTGTCCCCAAACCGCCACCAGGCTTTCGCGGGCCTTGCCCAGGATTTCAACGAAAGAAACGTAGATCATGACGCCGGCGGAGAAGCCGAGGGAAGCGGCGAGGAAGCGGGTGTTGGTGCGTTTGCATAAGAGTGCCATGGCGCTGCCGATGCCGGTGCACAATCCGGCAAACAGAGTCAATCCAAAGGCGACGGCTACATTGGTGGTGGTCATGCTTTTTCCTCCTGGCGTTACCGGTGCATGATAGCCCGTGGAAACGATATGGCCAGCCGGGGATATTTTAACGCAGCCGCAATCCTGGGGGCAAGGCGGGTAGAAATTAACTTCCCGGCCTAACGGAAAATTAGACGGCCGAACTCACTATATATGGTCATTTCTTTTTTAACAACACCATATATTGTGTTTACTGGTTGACAAACCCGAGGTTGCTGTGTAATATACCTGTTAGAAGGAGAGCGAGTTTCCCCATTTCAGGAGAGTGTTAATGTCGCAGGATAAGTCTATTCAGAAGCGGGACGGGCGCTATGTGCCCTTTGATGGGGAGAAAATCAGCCGTGCGATTGGCAAGGCCTTTCGGGCTGTTGGCAAGAAAGATCCGAAGCAGGTTTCGCGGTTGACCGATGCCGTCGTCTCTATTCTGGATGAACGCTTTTTTGGTCACCAATTTGTTCCCGGGGTTGAAGAAATCCAGGATATCGTTGAACACGCCCTGATCGACAACCAATGTGCGGAAGCGGCCAAAGCTTACATTCTATATCGTGAAAAACGCGCGGAAATGCGCGATATCCGCCAAAATTTTCTCGATGGCATTCAGGTGATCGATGAATACCTGAACATGCGCGACTGGCGTATCAAAGAAAACTCCAACATGTCCTATTCCCTGCAGGGGCTGAACCTGCATGTTTCTTCCAAGCTGGTGGCCAAGTACTGGTTAAGGAAGCTGTATCCCCTGGATGTGCGTCTGGCCCACGAAGAGGGGGATCTGCATGTCCATGATCTTGGTGTTCTCGGCCCTTATTGTGTGGGCTGGGACCTTGAGGATTTGCTGCAAGTTGGTTTTACCGGAGCCCGCGGAAAAGTAGAATCCCGGCCGGCCAAGCATTTCCGCACGGCCCTTGGTCAAATCGTGAATTTCTTTTATACCCTGCAGGGTGAAGCGGCGGGGGCGCAGGCGTTTTCAAACTTCGATACCCTTCTGGCTCCGTTCGTTCGCTTTGACCAGCTCAAGTACACAGAGGTCAAGCAGTCGATCCAGGAATTTGTCTTCAACCTGAATGTACCCACTCGGGTTGGTTTCCAGACACCTTTTACAAACTTGACCATGGATCTGGTTCCACCGGTGACGTTGCGGGACAAATCCGTGGTGGTCGGCGGTGAAACCAGAGAGGAAACCTATGGCGAATTCCAGACAGAGATGAACCTCATCAACCGGGCCTTTGCTGAAGTCATGATGGCCGGAGACGCCCGCGGGAGAATTTTTACGTTTCCCATTCCCACTTACAACATCGCCAGCGACTTTGACTGGGAGAACGACGAACTGGAACCCCTGTGGCGCATGACCGCAAAGTACGGAATCCCCTATTTTGCCAACTTTGTCAACTCGGACATGAATCCAGAAGACGCCCGGTCCATGTGTTGCCGATTGCGCCTGGACAACCGTGAGTTGTGGAAACGCGGCGGCGGATTGTTCGGCGCCAATCCACTGACCGGATCCATTGGCGTGGTCACGGTGAACCTCCCCCGGATCGGCTTCCGCGCCGGCGACAAAGAGACGTTCTTTAACATATTGGAGCGGCAAATCCACCTGGCCGTAGAGGCTTTGGAAATCAAGCGCAAGAACATCGAGCGTTTTACGGAATCCGGTCTATATCCCTTTACCCGATTCTACCTGCGCTCTTTGAAAGAACGTACCGGTCAATTCTGGAAGTTTCATTTCTCAACCATCGGCATTGTCGGTATGAACGAATGTGTAAAGAATTTCCTTAATCGCGACCTGGTGGATGCAGAAGCCCGGAACTTCGCGCTTGAGGTACTGGATTTCATGCGGGAAAAAATTCAGGAAATCCAGGAAGAAACGGGCAACATGTACAACCTTGAAGCCACTCCCGCCGAGGGGGCTTCTTATCGCCTGGCCCGGACGGATCGGGAGCGTTACCCCGAACTGCTTAGCAGTGGCAAGAACGAACCCTATTACACCAACTCGGTTCATCCGCCGGTTTCGGCTTTTTCCGATGTGTTTGAATTGCTGGACCACCAGGACGACCTGCAAGGCAAATTCACCGGCGGCACGGTGGTACATCTTTTTTTCGGGGAGCAAATCCGGGACTGGCGGGTGGTGCGCAGTTTGACAAAAAAGATCACGCAAAGATTCCGTTTGCCCTATTTTTCATTTACCCCCACTTTTTCCGTTTCGCCCACTTCCGGCTACATCCCGGGGATCCACCACTTTGACCCCCGCGCCCAAAGCCGTGAAGATCTTGAAGAGTTCGGAGTGGAGGTTTCCGTGGATACTGAGCAATTGTCAAAACTGCCTCAGGGGTCCTATCTGGTTGTTGATGAGGTTGAAATTCCGTTTGTGGATGACTCCGCGCGGTAACCGCCGGCGGTATTGGAGGAGAGAATGCAGCAGAAAACAGAAGAAAAAAGCAATGTAGAGCGGCAGGGAAAGGTTCGTATAAAAGTCATTCCCACTGAAGTGTATTCCCGGGTGGTGGGGTACTATCGCCCCATTCAGAATTGGAACAAAGGCAAGGCGGAAGAATTTCTGGAACGCAACCTTATTGACCCCGAATCCGCCACAATGCCCCTCGTTTAAGTATCAACGATATGAAAATCTGCGGGATAATCGGCACAACCCTTATCGATTTTCCCGGCAGAGTGGCAACCGCGTTGTTTACCGCGGGCTGCAATTTTCGTTGCCCCTTTTGCCACAATCCCTCTCTGGTGAAGGTTGCGAACGGGTGTCAGGCGATTTCCCGCGACACCATCTTAAAAGAGTTGGCCCGCCGGCGCGGATTTCTGGACGGCGTAATCGTATCGGGCGGCGAACCCATGATCCAACCCGATTTGGTGGATTTCTTGACTGAGCTTCGTGCGGTTGGTTTGGCCATTAAAATCGACACCAACGGATCGCGGCCAAATATGTTGCGTGAAGTGTTGGCCAGGGATTTGGCGGATTTCATTTCCATGGACTTGAAGGCCACCCGAGAAAAATACGCCTTGGCGGCAGGAATCGATGTAAAGGCGGCTAAAATTGACGAATCCATCGCATTGATCATCCGCAGCGGCAAGGAACATGAGTTCCGCACGACCATGGTTCCCGGGATTGTCGCTGCAGAGGACATCCGCTCGATGATGCCGAGGATTTCCGGCGCCAAACGGTTTGTATTGCAGCAATTCCGTCCCGATGTGACCCTGGACCCCAAAATGAAAGCGGTGCAACCTTATCCCGAATCCCGCCTGCATGACGCGGCAAATTCCGCCCGGGAGTTCATACCGGAAGTGGATCTCCGCGGCGTGTAACGAAAGGCGGGTGTGGTTGCAATGATCAGTGGATTGGGCTAGAATGGCGCTGACGATCCGGTGCTGATCCGCAGCGGATTCACCTGAAGAGGATACCGGTATGAATGATTCCGTTCGCGTTCGTTTTGCCCCCTCTCCAACGGGGTACATGCATGTAGGCGGGGCCAGAACCGCCCTGTTTAACTTCTTGTTCGCCCGACACCATAACGGCCGATTTATCCTGCGCATTGAGGATACCGACCGTACCCGGTTTCAACCGGACGCCCTGCAGGAGATATTTTCCAGTTTGGAGTGGCTGGGCCTGGAGTGGGATGAAGGCCCGGGCGGGAAAGGAGAAGTGGGACCCTATGTGCAATCCGAACGGGCGGACCTGTACCGTCGCCATGCGAGTCAATTGCTGGACTCTGGTCATGCCTACAGGTGTTTTTGTACACCTGAACGTCTTGAATCCATGCGGCGGGAACAAGAACAAGCCAGGCTTCCGGGTGCGGGAGGATATGACCGTCATTGTCGTGCCCTCTCCTCCCGGGAGGTGAAAAACAAACTGGACGCGGGTGAACCTCATGTGGTGCGCTTGAAAGTTCCGGACAATCGCCTGGTGACGTTTTTTGATGAAATACGCGGCGAGATCACCACCCGCAGCGATCTTTTGGATGACTTGGTGCTGCTGAAATCCGACGGCATGCCCACTTATCACCTGGCCAATGTGGTTGATGATCATTATATGAACATCTCGCATGTGTTGCGCGGGGATGAATGGATCTCCTCCACTCCCCGCCATATTCTTCTCTATGAAGCTTTTGACTGGCGCCTGCCGGTGTTTGCCCACTTGCCCGTGATCTTGTCGCCGGAGGGCGGCAAATTGTCCAAACGCCGCGGGGCCGCTTCGGTCATGGATTACCGGGAGGCCGGATTCCTGCCGGAAGCCCTGTTGAATTTCCTGGCCCTGCTGGGCTGGGCTCCGGGGGATGATCGCGAGATCATGAGCTGCCGGGAGATGATCGAAGCGTTTTCTCTTGAACGGGTTTCTGCCAAGGCCTCGGTGTTTGATCGGCAAAAACTGGAATGGATGAACGGACAATACCTGGGGCAGCGGGATCCGGAAACACTGTTGAAGCCCGTACTTGATGCGTGGGAAGGCAAGGGATGGATATCCGATATCAATCCAAGGATTCGCGAATATGCTTTGCAGGTTGTCCGATTGCTTCAACCCCGCAGTCGGAAAATTTTGGATTTAATCGAGCAGGCGGAATGCTTTTTCCGGGATCCGCAAGAATATGAACCCAAGCCAGCCCGCAAGCATTTCCGGCCCGAAGCAAAGCCGCGCCTGCAACTCCTTCTGGCGGAAATGAAAGGCCTGAACACTTTCTCCGCCGCGGAACTTGAAAATATCTATAGACGGGTTGCCGACGAGATGGATCTTTCCGCCGGCAAATTGATCCACCCCACGCGACTGGCTGTCAGTGGCGTCGGGCACGGCCCCGGATTGTTCGAGCTTATGGAAACCCTGGGAAAAGAAACGGTCTCGCGGCGGATAGAGAAGGCCATCAATTGGATTGCCCTGGCCGCCGAGGACGGTGGGGTCGAGTCACCACAAGCCGGCAGAAAAGGAGAAGAACAATGAACGGGGACCGGGAAACCACAACGAATTTCATCCGCGATATTATCTCAGCTGACATCCGCAGTGGCAAGAACGGAGGACGGGTGCACACCCGATTTCCCCCGGAACCCAATGGTTATCTGCATATCGGGCATGCGAAGTCCATTTGCCTCAACTTCGGCCTGGCCCGAGACTACAACGGACTGTGCAACCTGCGCTTCGATGACACGAACCCCATCCGCGAAGATGAGGAATTCGTTGAGTCCATACAGGCGGACGTTCACTGGCTGGGCTTTGACTGGGAGGAGCGACTTTACTATGCCTCGGATTACTTTGGCCGGTTGTATGAATATGCTGAAGAGTTGATCCGCCGGGGACTGGCATATGTAGACAGTCTCAGTGCAGATGAGATTCGCCAGTATCGGGGTACCCTGAAGGAACCCGGGCGCGAGAGTCCCTACCGGCAGCGAAGCGTCGAAGAGAACCTTGAGCTCTTCCGCCGCATGCGGGCGGGTGAATTCGCCGAGGGAGAGCATGTTTTGCGTGCCCGTATTGACATGAAGTCACCCAATCTAAACATGCGAGATCCCACCCTTTACCGCATCAAATATGCCGAGCATCACCGCACCGGCACGGATTGGTGTATTTTTCCCATGTACGATTTCGCACACAGCCTTTCGGATTCCCTTGAGGGCATCACCCATTCCGTTTGCACCTTGGAGTTTGAGGATCATCGCCCCCTTTATGACTGGTTCCTGGAAAAACTCGAAGTGTTTCCCTCTCGTCAAATTGAGTTCGCGCGCTTGAACCTCAGTTACACCGTGATGAGCAAGCGCCTGCTCCAGGGGCTGGTGGAATCCGGCCGGGTGTCCGGATGGGACGATCCGCGCATGCCGACCATCGCTGGTTTGCGGCGGCGGGGATATTCGCCGGAATCCATTCGGGATTTCGCCGACCGGATCGGTGTGGCCAAGCGAGACAGCATGGTCGACCTGGCCCTGCTGGAACATTGCCTCAGGGAAGACTTGAACCGGCGGGCCAGGCGCGTCATGGCTGTTCTGGATCCCGTGAAAGTGGTGATCCTCAACTACCCGGCAGACAAAGTGGAGATGCTGGATGCGGTCAACAACCCGGAGGATGATGCCGCTGGTACGCGGCAAGTGCCATTCTCGCGGGAAATCTACATTGAAAGGGATGATTTTCGCGTGGACCCGCCCAAGAAGTACTTTCGCCTATCCCCCGGCAAGGAAATCCGCCTCAAACACGCTTACTACATTCGCTGTGAAGATTACGTTCTGGATGAAGCCACCGGCCGTATCCGGGAAATTCATTGTACTTATGATCCTGAGAGTCGCGGCGGATGGACTCCGGACAATCGCAAGGTGCGGGGCACTTCTCATTGGGTGTCGATTCCCCACGCTCTGACTGCGGAGGTGCGTCTTTTTGATACCTTGTTTGTCGATCCGGAGCCCCAGGCACGTGCCGCCGCCGAGGGAACGGACCTTCTGCAGTACTTGAATCCTGAATCAAGGCAAGTCCTTGCGGAGTGCAAGGTTGAGCCTTCCCTGGGTGAAGCCGCCGTCGGCGAGTTTTACCAGTTTTTGCGTCAGGGATACTTCTGCCTGGATTCCGCTGATTCCCGTCCGGGAAAGCCGGTATTCAATCGTTCCGTCACCTTGCGCGATACCTGGGCCAAGATCGAACGATCCCTTAAGTAGTCTGATCCGCGGATCAGGGATACAGGTTGTAAAGCATCCTGGGGAAAGGGATGCTCTCGCGGATATGCGGCAGGTTGCAGATCCAGGCAACGGTCCGTTCGACACCCAATCCAAAGCCGGAGTGGGGAACACTGCCGAAACGCCGCAGGTCCAGGTACCATTGGAAGGTCTCCTCGGAGAGACCGTTTTCCTGAATCTTTTGCCTCAACAAATCCAGGTCATGGATGCGCTGACTTCCGCCGATTATTTCTCCATATCCTTCAGGCGCAATGACATCCACGCACAACACTTTATCTGGGTCCTGGCTGTCGGGTTGCATGTAAAACGCCTTGATCTTGGCGGGGTAGTGGGTGATGGCCAACGGGCGGTCGAACTGCCGGGATACGATGGTTTCATCCGTTCCGCCCAAATCGGCACCGTACGGGGTGTTTGATTCCCCGGATTTGCGCAGCAATTCAAAGGCTTCATCGTAAGTGATGCGCGGGAAAGGAGCCGTGATCCGTTCCAGCGGCGCCGTATCCCGCTCCAGGTGTTTCAAGTCCTCTTGGTATTGTTCAAGAACGCGGGCGACCACCGCTGAAAGCAATCGCTCGCTCAATTGGATGACGTCATCCAGTTCAGCGAAAGCCCATTCCGGTTCCATCATCCAGAATTCGATCAAGTGTCGGCGGGTCTTTGATTTTTCCGCACGAAAGGTGGGCCCGAATGTATACACTTTCCCCAAAGCCATGGCCGTGGCTTCGGCATACAATTGGCCGGATTGAGAAAGGTAGGCGGACTCACCAAAGTACTTGGTTTCAAATAGTGTCGTGGTGCCTTCAGCGGCGTTCGCGGTTAAAATCGGCGCGTCAGTCAACACAAATCCTTCACTGTCCATGAAGTCGCGGATCGCGCGAATGATGCCGGCCCGGATTCTCAGAATGGCGGCCTGGCGTTGCGATCTCAGCCATAGATGTCGTTGCTTCATGAGGAAGGCCGTGCCATGACTCTTGCGGGAAATGGGGTACTCCGGAGCAATATGCACCGGCTCCAGGTCATCGACCTTGATTTCAAAACCGCCGGGAGCCCTGGCGTCCGTTTGAATGGTTCCGCGAATTTTCAGGCTGGATTCGAGGGTCAAACGGTTAAAAACCTGAAAGAGAGCATTGTCCGGATCCTTTGACCAGATGGTGGCTTGAATGATACCGCTGCCGTCGCGCAATAGAATGAACTTGATGCGTCCGTTGTCCCGTTGGTTGACAACCCAACCGCGCAGCTCTACCTTTTGCCCGTCATATCCGCCAGCTTCCTGAATTGAAATCCATTGCGTCATTGATGAATTATAGGTACCCCGGCGGGCCAAGTCAAGCGGGTCGGGTTCCTGGATTACCAGTCAGGCCGGTAATTTATAACGGAATACATGCCCAGGTGCGGGGCGATTTGGGCGGCGTTTCCGGTGATAACGACGACATCCCCCCATACGGAGTTTTGTGCTTTTTCCCCGAAGATTTGGGTTGGGTTGCGCAGCAATTGGTTGACCTGGTTCAGTGATACCTGTTGAAAGATTCGTTGAAAATTGTCCTGATCCACCTTGGCATGCAGGGAATCCACTTCACAAAGCCTTTCCATTGCTTTCAAGCGCAGGTCATTGGAAAAAGACGCGGAGTTCACTTTAAAGCGGCTGTACAGGTAATTGACGGCGTACAAGTACTGTTTGCGGTCAAGCTCTTGAAGCGCCAATTTGCGGCGTTCACTCTTTGCCAACTGCAGGAAACGATGGATGTTTTTTGGGTTCAGTCGGGAAACGGTGTTGCAAATAACCGATAGGTGGCAATGATCCTGAATGTCTGTTTCAATGCGGATATTGCCACATCCCGCCAGGGCGGCCCGGTTGAAGATTACACCGAGAGGCATTCCGAAAAGAATTTTTTCCGTTACCAGGGCAGCCATGTGAAATTTGTGTTTGACCGGCGGAATGACTTTAAACCAATACAAGCGCAGGGGGGAGTCTTTTCCGGTGTGAAACAGGATGACCTTGCCGGAGGGAAACGCTTTCGGCATCTCCAACTTCAGCGGGGGCTCGTCCCGCCGATAGTTGTTGAATGATTTTTCCACCAATCCGAAGGTAACGTAGGGTTTGACATCCCCTTTGACGATCAGGTTGGCATGAGCCAGGCGGAAATTGCGGCGAAAAAAAGTGACCACGTGTGCCAGACGGGCGCGGGTCAACGTGTCGCGTGAAATCAGTCCGGCACCCAAGGCATGTCCGGGGAACAGGTGCTTGTAGGCGAGTTGATAAACGAGTTGGGTTTCCCATCCCTGGGTTCGCCGCATGCGGCTTCCGAAATAGAGGGTGCTGGATTCAAAGCGATTCTGACTGAAGTCATTGAAAGAGAAAAGCTTTGCGACAAATTGGATGAAGGTACTCAGTTTGTCCGGCAGGAAGGTGACCCGGATGCGGACATGGTCCCCGCCGTTGATGACGGAGAAATCCCCTCCCAGGCGGCGCAGGGAAGTCAGCAACGAGTTGTGTCCCTCTGAAAGCATGGGGTTGAAGAGGTTTTCGTATGTGATCTGGGAGATTCCCGGATAGGTTCCCGCATACGGGGTCAAAACCACGAGTTCGGCGACACACAGACGGGAATTGCTTTGCGGGAGCACATGCAGGGCCAATCCCTTTGTGGAAGAAAACCGGTAAGCAGATCCCTCGGGTTGCCGGGAGAACAGCCCCTGGGCCAGAAAAAGAGCCAAGCCAGCGGCCACAATGGTTCTAGGCACTCGGTGGGACCTATTTTTTGTATACATTTAAAATAACCCGGTTTTCCGGGGATAAGTACTTTCGGCATAGCAGGTGAAGGTCCATGAGGTTTAGTGAACCCAGGGCCTGCTCCCTGGATCGACCCCGGCCTTTTGGTCCGAACATATGGTATTGCTGGGCATGCCATAATGCGCGTTTTTCCGGATCAAGCTTTTCTTTCCGCAGGTCAATCTCCATCAATGTCCGTGCTTGCCTCAGGTCGTTATTGGACAATTTTTCGTTGAACAAAGCGTTTAACAAACGATTCACCAGGTAGGCGGCTTTCTCGATGGCCAGGCGGCTTGGAGAAGCGATGCGGAAAATGACGGCATTGGCTTCGAACTGATGGGTTGTCTCCCGGGATATCTGGATGTTTAAATGGTTGTTTTGGTTGAGAATTTTGTCTAATTGAGAGTAACGGGGATCCGAGAGAAAGGTGTAAAGCAATTGGAAGCCCAGATAATCCTTGCTGTACATTCCCGGAGCTCGGATCCCGTAGATGATGGCGTTTTGATCGGCCTGGGGGGTTCTCCAGGTCTCGTTAACCGCTTTGTCGCGGGGAGGAATCACTTCGAAGGGCGTCTGTTTCAATGCTTGGGAGTTGTTGCGCAATTGGAAATGCTCGCGAATCAGCGCGACGCTTTCGCGAATGTTCAAGCTGCCGCAGAGCACGAGTATAATGTTTTGCGGATTCTGGAAGACCGGATAACGGCTGCGAATTGATCGGTTGTCCAGGTTGCGCAGCATTTCCAGCGAACCGAATGCCGGCTCTTGGTAAACCGTGTTTTCCATCACTTTGGAACGCACCCACTCTTGAGCCCGCACAAAAATGTTTTCCTTGAGTAGAGTTGACAGGCGCTGAAAAAGACTTTGTTTTTGGGAGTTTATGGCCTGGTTGAAAAAAAGCAGGGAGGTCAAGCGTTCGTGCTCCAGCCAAAGTGCGTTGGCAATGGTGTGATCGGGAATTAGTTGGGAGAAGTAGGCGAAATCAATTCCTACCCGGGCATTGCTTTCACCGCCGTTTTTACGGATGAACATCAGGCGATCGTAATCTTCCAGGTTTTCCGTGGCCAGCATCATCAGGTATTGGTATAGAAAGGAAGCGCCCCGGATGGCGGGGGGATCGTGACGAACACCGTTCTTGTGATATGTCAACACGCAAGTGGCCTGCATGCCGGGGATCGGGGCCAGAATGACCGTCAAGCCGGAGGGCAATTGGTAGGTATACGGTGCCTTTGCTTGCGCCGGCAAGGGAAGGCAGGTCCATGCCAGTGCCAGCAAAGCCGTGCAGACTCTTTTCACCATCCTATTGTACAGGGGAATCCTGAATGCGGTCAATCCGGTCATTTTTTGTTTTTTAAGCGGATCTTCAGGTTGCCGTCTTCTCGATAGATGTTGATTTTGGCATCCACCAAGTTCGCGGAGATCATTTTTGTTTTTAATGAGTTGATCCACGCTTCTTTGGCGTTTGGGGACAGTGACGGGTTGACCATCATTTTTCGGTAGGCTTCAAAAACACTTTCAAACGAGTCTTCCCGGTTCAGGCTGACCTCAATGTCTTGCGGAGAATTGCTGTCAGCGCTTGTGGTCATGTCATCCCGGGAGCTCTCCAGGCGCCGCTTGCGCGGGTGAAAGTCGGTTTCGAGGTCATTCAGCTGCTTGAGCCAGCGGTTGTTGAAAAGGCTGAATCGCGATGCCAGGTTGTGCACCAGCAGGTTGATTCGGGCGGAACGGTGCTCCTGGCTCAGCAATTTGCGGATAAGCATTTCCACGGTTTCCCGTTCCTTTTCCGGCGGTGTGGTGATTTCTCCGGCAAAAAACTGGTTGTAGTGGATCTTCAACAAATCGATCCGGCCTTCAATGGTCTGGATATGCTGTTCAAGGGTCTGGCGACGAGCATCTCCAAGCCACCTCGGTTTGCGTTCATTCATGGACGCTCTCTAGGCAAATCAATACTGACGGGCCTCTTCTTCGCCATTTAAAATCCTGAAAACCCCTTCCGACAAAGCTTGGAGCTCGTCCTCTCCCGGGTAGCGGTGCACCGGGGCGATAAAAGAGATACGCTGGGTAATCAAGTCCGTGAAAAACTCCTGGTGGGCCATGCCCCCGGTCAGGAGAATGGCATCAAGGTTTCCGCATACCACAGTAGACAGGGCGCCCACTTCCTTGGCGATTTGATAGGCCAGGGCATTGACGATTTCCACGGCATCGGCATCACCTTCCTTGTAGTGCTTCGCGACAAGTTGAAAATCCCTGGTTCCCAGGTAAGAAAACACGCCGCCTTTGCCGAATACCATGCTGGAAAAATCGGCAAAACTGATTTTGTTTTCCGTGATGTATCTGGCCACCTGAAGAATCGGCAGTCCCCCGGCGCGGTCCAGAGAAAAGGCGCCTTCCTGGCTTGGATCCACGGCGTCAACCATGCGCCCGCCATGGTGCACCGACATGGACACGCCCGTGCCCAGGTGAACCACCACCAGATTCAACGTTTCGTAACGGCGCTGGTTTTCAACGGCGAAACGATGGGCCACGGCTTTCATGTTCAACGCATGGGTGCGCATGACCCGGGTAAAGAGGCGATGTCCGGAAATGCGGGCAACCGGGTCGAATTCGTCCACCGTGATGGGATCCACGATATAGCAGTTCACTTCGCCTTTCTGGGCGATGGAGTAGCCGATTTGAGCCGACAGATGAGATGCATGCGCGCCGCGTTTGGCTTCAATGAGGTCACGAATCATTGCTTCGTTGACAAGGTAGGTGCCGCTTGCAAGCGGTCTCAGAATTCCGCCGCGAGCCGCGACAGCAGCCAGTTGGTTGGGTGACAGGCCCTGGGCTTTCAGGTAATCCAAGACAAGGCTTTCGCGGAACCCCTTCTGATCGTTGATGGCAGAAAACTGCGCGAGATCGGCATCGGAATGGCGAATGGTGTGGACGTTGTTTTGGCGTCCATCCACATACAAACCCACTTTGGTCGAGGTATTCCCCGTGTTGATGATCAATACGATTTGTGCCATGGCGTCAATCCAGATATTTTTTTAATACCAGGTCAAGGCGGCGGCGAACTTCCGCCGGGATTTGATCGGCATGTGTCATGATGGCGAATTTGAGGGAGTCGGCGCAATCGCATTCAGCTTCATCCTCCTTGTCAATGATTTTTGCGATCAACTTGATCGAGTTGGCGATGTTTTGCTGCAATGTGCGCACGACGAGTTCGACGTTGACCGGGCCTTCTTCCTCGTGCCAGCAATCGTAGTCGGTGACGAACGCCAGTGGCAGAAAGCACATTTCCATTTCTTTTGCCAACTTGGCTTCAACCGCCTGGGTCATTCCGATCAGGTCATGGCCCATCTTGCGGTAAGATTCGGATTCCGCCCGCGAAGAGAACTGCGGACCCTCCATGTTGACGTATGTGCCTCCGGCGTGAACGGTCAATCCCAGCTCCCGGGCGCATTGCAGGGCTATTTTGCTGAGGGCGGGACAAGTGGGGTCCGCCATGGAGACGTGAGCCACGAGGCCTTTCTCAAAATAGGTTTTTTCCCGTTTAAAGGTCAGGTCAACGTACTGGTCTGGAATCACCAGGTCGGATGGGGCCAAGGACTCCCGCAACGATCCAACTGCGGTTACCGAGATGACCCGCTTCACTCCCAGCGACTTCAGGGCAAACAGGTTTGCGCGATAATTCACCTCGGATGGATTCAGCCGGTGTCCACGTCCGTGCCGGGCCAGAAAAGCAACCTGTTTGCCTTGAAAGGTGCCGACCAGAACCTGATCAGAAGGGAAGCCATAAGGTGTTTCCATGTCAATCGTACGCGGGTCTTGAACGGAATCGAGGCCGTAGAAGCCACTGCCGCCGATGATTCCGGTTTCAATTGCTTTCATTGGGTCTCCATTTGGGGCAAGGGTTTCATCCCTGTTCTAGCGGAAACCCGGCCAAATGTCAATTATCGGCGGAAGTGGCGGATGCGGCGGATTTATACAGCACCATGTCGCTGTAATGTCCCTCCACCACGATAATGGGCGTTTCGCCCATAGAGCTTACCCGCTCAAGGGTGCGGGTTTTTTCGATCTCTAACTTCATGGAGGACTTGTTGATGAAACGGCCGTATTTCAATTGTGCCTGGATCATCGGCTCAATACCTTCGGGGAGGTGCAAGCGCAGCGCCGACTGCCGGGCTTTTATGCTTAACGTATCAAACAAACGCTTGAATCGCAGGTCCAGATTGCCGTGCGACACCATGGCGTCCAGGGTGGCAACGGACAATTGCCGGCCCTCGACGGATTTGTAGTTGTTGCGAATGGCCATGGCGAAGGCCTCGATGTCTTCCAGCTGGACCGGACAGTCGGAAACCTGGATGTTCACGCCACCCTTGACGTCCTGCAATCGGACTCGCTCATGGTGATTGGAAATGTATACGTTGCCGCGGATGTGCTCCATTTGCATCCGCGAATGGTGGCCGGTCACGGCGACCTCTCGACATTGACGTATCTCCAGTTGGGAGAAAGCCGTTTTTATTTCCAGAACATCACTGATTCCAGAGACTTTGAGCCGGCCGTGGGAATGCTGAATCCGCAGCGAGGCGTCATGGCCATTGGCTTCGAGATCTCCCCTGGATATATCCAGTTGCGTCGGGTTCGCCAGATGGTCCATTTGGAGCAAACCGTACCGGGAAAACACCTGCAAGGGGAAAGAGCGGGGAATTCGGATGTCCAGGCGTACCCGCAAGTGCTTGAAATCGAAACTACGCGGGATACGGGCTTTTATGGTCAGGGTGCCGTCTTCATCGACACTTTTGACGATCTCTACTCGCTGGGCCATCTTCTTTGCTTCCCGGGCAGAGACTTTGTAGCATTCCACCGTGGGCAGCGCTTCAATGGCACCGGTTTCGTTGTTGCGGAAGGTCATGTCGCCGGCGGGATTCACGATGAGTACCCGTTTGAATTGGTTGGCCGCCAGCAGCGGCTTTTCAATCCTTTGCACGGGGCCGTCCAACAAGGCACGCAGTTGCCTGGTGGCGGTGTTTCCCGCGGGCTCTTTGCCGGAATCGAGCATTTGGTAGAGTAGTCCAAAGACGATCAGCCCGAACACAATCAAAATTTCGCTGCGTCTCATTCCCGTTCGGTAATGTGGAGAACGATGTTTTTCAAACCGATATAGATCAGAATCGTCGGCCAGAATCGTCCAAGAAATGTCCATAAGCTGAAGCGGAGAACGTTCATGTTGTCCAGCAGGAACAGTATCCCCACCGCCAGGAACAGTATTCCGGTGAAAATAGCGTCTATGCGGTCCCGGTTCATTGGTCTCCTCCTTTTCTTGCGGATTGATGAGACAGCATGATGTGAATACCCAGGGCGATCAACACCAGCGGCCACAGGCGTACAATCTGGACGAAATCCAGCAGGTCAAGGTTGTTGAGCTGAAAAATCACGCCAAGTACCAAAATAAGCACGGAACCGAAAAGCGAAGGGGTTTCCTTTGGCGCCGGGCCGGCCGGCTCACTGCGGACGGCGCCTCTGGGCCGCTTGGAAGCGACGTTGAATGAGTCGAGAATTTGAAAAAAGTAAAATCCGCCGATAGCCAATCCCAGCACCACGACTTCCAATTCACGGGTGTTGTATTCGCTGACATTGACCACGCTCACGATCAATGCCGCCAGGATGGCCATGTATGCAATTCCCCGCCCGAGCATTCCCAGATAAAGAAAGCCGGAACCGGGGAAAAACGCGGATAGAATGGCTGCCAGTACAGGGCTCTTTGCGCGTCGAACCTGTTTTTCCCGGTTATCCATTTTTTCCTCCTTCATGGTTGGATGCATCGGGGAATGCATTTTCCACATTGAGTTCATTGCTTCTGGATTTAAACAATCCCAGGAAAGGATTGCGGTCTGATTCGGAAATCCGTTCAACGTATGCGCTGGTTTCCACGACAAAGGTCTGCACTTTGGACACGGCCAAATGCAGGAAACGGTTGGCAGGCGGAACGATGCTGGTAAAGTACAACAGGTTCAAGAGCAAGACGATGGAGCCGACCATGGCGGCCATCCATTTCAATACTGCGGCGCTACGGCCGGTGAGGACCGGTTCCGCTTCGGGTTGAACCTCTGCGATGTTGTACAGCCGGTTTTTCAGGAAAAAAGGCACTTCTTCGGATAAATCGCCGCAAAGGTACATGACCTTTTCCAGTCGATTCAGCAGTTCCCGGCAGGCGGAGCAGGATTGCACATGTTCGTGGATGGCTTCCATTTCACCGGGATCGAGTTCGTTCTCGATGTAGCCGGAAATCCGTTCTTCCACCCAATTACAATCCATTTTCTTCTCCTTGCTTAAACATCCGGGCCAGCTTGACGCGCCCGCGGTTGATTCGCGATTTGACGGTTCCCAGGGGGAGGTCGAGAGATTCGGAGATCTCCTGATATGAATGGCTTTGGACATCACGCATGATCAAAAGCACCCGCAATTCAGGGTCAAGTTTGTGGATGTGGCGGCGCAGTTTTTGAATGTCCATGCGGTTGATCATCAGTTGCTCTTCATCGTGGTCATTCACGCGAAGATCTTCATTGAGAGGCAGTACGTTTCGGTTCTTGCGGTTTTTTCTCCAAAAATCAATGCAATGGTTTTTGGCAAGGCGCATGAGCCAGGAGTTGAAGTTTCCGTCCGGAGTGAATTTTTGGATGTTGGAGAAGAGCTTGATAAAAATGTCCTGGGTGATGTCGGCGGCATCATCCGGGTTGCCGGCGAAATTCAACGCCAGGTTGTAGATGCCTTTTGAGTAACGGTCAACAATCATGTTCCACGCCTCCGGATCACCAACTGCGATTCGTTCGGTCAGCAATTTGATGTCCATACTTGTCAACGCATCAGAGGGTGAAAAGTTCCGTTTGTACCGATTATGTCCTTACCTGTAAAAACAAACCAATGGAAATGGCGGCAAAAAGCAGCAACGGAGCAAAAGCCGATAGGGCCGGTGCCAGCAATGCGGCTGTGCCCAGGGAGTTGAACATGCCCATGGTGCTCCAGAAAACCATTGAAATCCCCACAGCAATGCCGATTCCATACAATGTTCCCTTGTTCCCCATCATAAATGAAAATGGAATCGCGATCAACACCATGATCAAGCTTGAAAAGGGGAAGGCGTACTTTTGGAAGAGTTCGGATTCAAATCGCTGGGTATCCGAGCGGTTTTCCCGCAGGTAACGGATGTACTTACGCAGTTCCATGATGTTCATGTGTTGGGTATAGGCCACCCGGCGGAAAAAATAGTCCCTTCCCTCGGGGACCGGCAGGGCGAAGGAATCAAAGGCGGCATACGATTTGGGTATGCCGTCTTGAAAGAGGCGACGGAAACCGTTCTGCAATCGCAAGCTTTCCCGGTTCAACCAGGTGGCCTTCTTGGCGCTCAACCGCTCTTGAACCCTGTAAGCTTGATCCATTTGCAATACATGGAAATGGCTGATCACTTGGGTTTTGCGGTTGAGATGATCGTAGAAGTAAAACTTGTTGTTGCGGCCTTCAACCCAGTTTTTTTCGCGCTCAATCTGGGTGGGCATTTCCCGCTTGTGAATGATGCTGAGGGTCTTCTTGGCCAGGCGGTTGGCGTCAGGGGTGACCTTTTCCTGAAGAAAAAAAGCAAACAGAGATACCAAAACGCCGATCCACAAGGCGGGCAGGGCGAGGCGGTGCAAACTGGTGCCGCTTATCTGTACGGCGGTGATCTCGTTGTTTTTGCTCATCAAGGAATAGCTGAGCAGAACCGCGGTCAACAACGATACCGGTATGGTGAACGCGGATACGCTGGGGGCGTTGTAAAATACGTATTTCAGGGTGAAGTAAAAAGGAATGCCGTTGTCGACCACATCGTCGATGAGCTCCACGATGCCGATAATAAAAAACACCAGCATCAACGACACGTAGGTAAACACAAATGTCAACAGGATCCGTCTGGCCACGTATTGATCGATTCGTTTTAAAATCCGTGGCTTCATGGAGCGAATAGACAGGACCAGCCATGGCTCGGATTTGCGGGATTTCTTGGCTTTTATCCGCAACAAAGGTTTGCGCTTGAAGAATCTTGGCACAACGCCTTCTCGAGATGTGTTGTGAAAAAGCGCCACACCGATGACAACCAAAAAGATATTGGCCGTCCACATCCCCAAACCCGGGGACAGCACCCCCTTCAGGATCAAGCTGCGGGCCGAAGTACTGATGGTGTAGTAAATGAATATGATGATCAGCGAGATGATGAAGCCGCTGATCTTACCGCCTTTTTGCGTGGAAAGTCCCAGGGAAAGGCCCAGTATACCGAAAACGAGGCAAGCGAAAGGCAGTGAGAATTTGTTGTGGAACTCCATTCCCAAAAGGATGTCATCGGGCTTTTTGCTCCGTCGCTTCATGAGTTCAGGAAACAACAGTTGGTGGCTCTTGCGCGCGAATCTCATTTTTACCTGGGAGGACACATCCTCCTTCAGGAGATTGTAGTGGGTAATGGAATATGTTTCCTCCGGGCGCTTTTTTTTGTAGCTGTGAACCTGGGCGTTGCGCAACAGCAGGAAGCTCTTTTCCTCCTTTCTGGAGTGCACGAATCGCCCGGAAGGTGCCAGGATGACGCTGTCGGTGTCACCGGTCTTGCGCGAATAGATGAATACGTTTTCCCAGGCGCCGGATTTGTCGTCGATGTTGGAGAAGTACAATGTGATAAAAGGAAACTCCCTGTAGAAAGTCCGCGGCTTGATGGAAGAAACCGCCTTTGAAACGCTGACCCGGGTCAACAGGCGGTTGAGCCTGAAGTTCGCTTCCGGTGCGACAAACATGATCAAAAGTGAACTGACCAGCCAGGTACTGACGCAAAAGGCCATGACGGGGCGCAGCAACCTGAAGTTGTTGATGCCCATTGTTTTCAAGGCCACTGTTTCAGAGTCGGAGCTCATGCGGCTGAAACCGGCAAGGATCCCCATCAATGTAGACATCGGGATGGTGAAGGCCAGCAGGTCGGGCAAGAGATAAAGCAGTATTTTGAGAATCGTGGCCGCGCTTGCCGCTTTGGCGACCAGCGTGTGGGAGAGCAGCATGATGTTGTTGATCAGCAGGGTAAAGGTGTAGACTGCCAGTCCGATACCGAAAGGCGCGGTGATTTCTCTGAGGATATAGCGGTCCAGGGATTTCCGCATGAGATTCATCATAGCACAGTCGCGGGCCCTTGGTCCATGCGCAAACGCGTTTGTCCTTTCAGAGAATTTGTGGTAGCAGTTGGGTGAGTCGACTCTGTTTGGAGGGCTGCATGCAAAGCATTCGCCGTTGTCGTTCCATTTGGGGTGCCCTAATCCTAATCGGCCTGGTTGCCGGATTGCGGGCTAGCCCGCAAAAGACCTCTTTGTTGACCCTTGTCATGTGTCATCCCACGAAAACACAGATCCAAAACATCATGGAATTGCGCCGACAGGGATTTTTCGGTGATGAAGAGATGCGGTTGATCGGTGTGTACCACCAAGACGAGGCAACCGATTTCACGCCGGCCCGGGAGTTCGTGAATAAATCAAACCTTGCCTGGATTGAGTTTGCCGCGGTGCGGGAAAGGGCGGAACATGGCGCCATGAATGCCGGCAAGCAATGGATCCCGTTTTTTCGGCGACTGGTTCGGCGTGCGCATGGTGTCCTGTTTACCGGCGGCAGTGATATCCCGCCGGCAACATACGGGCAAACCCACATGTTGCTAACCGACGCAGATACGCCTCTCCGCAGTGATCTCGAACTTTCTTTCCTGCGTTTTCTGCTTGGGGATCCCAAGCGGCCGGATTGTCCAGGGTGGTTGGAGAATGAAAAGGATTTTCCGGTGCTGGCTGTTTGCCTGGGCGCGCAGACCTTGAATATCTCTTTGGGCGGCTCCCTCTGGCAGGACATACCCTGGGAGGTGTACGGCTTGCGTACGGTTGAAGCTGTGCTGGCTCAAAATCACGACCGGATTCATTCTTCCCGCTATACATCAATGTTGCATCCCGGTATTGAGGACCTGATCCCGCACCTGCATGCCCTGCGTTGGTGTCGGGAAGGGCATTGGTTGAAATGTTTGCCCGCGGCGGCCAAGCCCATAGTGGTTCTCTCCAACCATCACCAGGCCATTCGAGAAGTGGCGGCTGACCTGGTGGTGGCGGCGGTCTCAATGGACGGCCGGGTGGTTGAGGCCATTGCCCATCGGCGCTTCCAGAACGTGCTGGGAGTTCAATTCCATCCGGAAGTTGCCGCTCTATATCAAGCCGATAAGCTTTATCGTCCCGCCCCCGGGGAAAAACGCAGCGTTTCTCTGGTGACCATCCTGGCCCGGCACCCGGGCTCCCAGGCGTTTCACCGTCAATTGTGGCTTTGGTTCTACCAGGCCATGCGGGAAATCCGCAATCAGCGGCAGGAAGTGTCTGGAACCCCTGATAATTAAGTGAACTTTCCCGAGCGAAAACCTTGTTGGTTTGCTTTTTTGCGGGATCTCACCTATAATGTCCGTTAACATGAGGCAGTTGAATGGCAGAAGAATTGTTGAAGAGCATTACGCAGTTAAGCAAGGAGCGGGGGATCTCTCCCGACATTTTTTATTCTGCCATTGAAGACGCTCTGCTAACGGTTTCCCGCAAGTACTTCCCAGAGGAACAGGCGGACAACGTTCAGGTTGAGATCGACCGTGACCGTGGCCGGATCCAGGTGTACATCACAAAAACCGTGGTTAAAGATGTTGAAGATCCGGCTTTTGAGATCTCATGGAAAGAGGCTTTAACCCTGAATTCTCGGGTTCGGGAAGGCGATGAGGTCAAGATCTTCCTGCCCGGGGAAACCCTGGGTAGGGTGGCTGCGCAAACGGCAAAACACATTATCATGCACAAGGTGATGCGAGCGGAACAGCAGCGGATTTACGACAAGTACCATCCATTGCAGGGTTCTCTGGCCTCGGGTGAAGTCCGCCGGGTGGAAAAGGGCAACGTCATTGTGGGCATGGACTTGGGCGAGGCCATCCTGCCCCCCAAGGAATTGTCTCCCAAGGATGCTTTTTTTCGTGGCGATATCATTAAGTTCTTTATCAAACGAGTGTTCTCGGAGGGCAAAGGTCCGCTGATTCTGGGAACCCGATATCAGAATGATTTTGTTCAGGCGCTGGTGATGCGCGAAGTTCCGGAAGTTGCGGAAGGCATTGTGGAAATTTTCGCAGTCTCCCGTGAACCCGGCATCAAGACAAAGATCGCCGTGTTTTCCAATGATAAAACCGTGGATCCCGTCGGCGCCATTGTGGGTATGAACGGAAACCGGGTTTTATCGATTACCAAGGAGTTGCGGGGCGAACGCATTGATGTGATCGCCTGGAGCGAATCTCCGGAACGGTTTATCGCATCGGCCTTGACGCCGGCTGACGTTTTAAAGGTTGTGATCCAGGATGAAGATAACCGCAAGGCGGAAGTGACGGTTACCGATGATTCCCTGTCCGCCGCCATCGGCAAGCGGGGCGTCAACATTCGCCTGGCATCCAAATTGACCCACTGGAACATTCAGTTGACCAACCGCATGGAAAATCGGTCGGACATGGTTCAGAAAAAACTCTAGGGGGATAGTGTATGCAGAGCATCAAACTACACGAAGCCACGAAGCAATTCAAAATATCGAATAAACTCGCAATGTTCTTTCTGGAAAAAAAGAACTTGGCGGTAAAATCTCACTCATCGGTCATATCCATGGAGCAGCTTGAATTGCTTCGTGAGTTCTCGGCAGGTGGGCCGGAGCTCGAAGCGATCGAGAAAGAATTCAAGGCCGCGGAAAAGGCCCGTAAACAGGCCAGCAAAAAGGTGGAAGCCCCGGCGGAAACACTCGAAAAGGCTCGGGATAAAAAAGCGACCGAGGCGGCACCCGCTAAAGAAAAAACCCCGCCACCTGCGCCGGTAAAGGCAACGGGCTCCAAAGAGAAAGCGGCCAAAACCGCGCCGGAAAAACCCAGTCCGGCTCCCGCCAAATCGACAGAGACAGCCAAATCAGCGGCGGACAAGCCGGTCGCGCCTCCGCAAAAGCCTTCGCCGAAGCCGGCTGCGGAAGCCGCACCCAAGACCGCGGAAACGGCAACGAAGGTCAGGGCGCGGCGCATCGTTCGTCCGGACCAACCGCAACCCGCCCAACCGGCGGAACCGCCTGCTGCTCAGAAGGAGGCCGCTGCAGAAGAACCCCGAAAAACGCCCAGACGCGTTGTCCAGCCGGCATCTCCGGAAACATTCATGCCCAAGATGCCTGCCTCGCGGCCCAGGCAGCGTTTCCGTCAACCTCCCGTGATGCGGCGTCATCGTCGCCCGGGCGGCCGGGGCGCCGGCGGCCGCAAGCAAGCCCCAACGACTTTGCCGCCCAAACTTGAGAAAATGGATTTGCCGGAATCCATCCGGATCCCGGATTTCGTTACGGTCAAGGAACTCAGCGACCAACTGAACATCAAGTTGAAAACCCTGGCCCTTCACCTCCAGGAACTGGACCTTGAATACCAGGCCAATCAGATCATGATGCCCCAGGATGTGGAAGCGTTGTGTGAAAAACTGGGTGTTGGCTTGGAAATGGAGAGCTATGAGGATTTCGTTTTCAACCAGAGCCTGAAGCTCAAAGGTGTTGCCGAAGTGGGGCGGGCACCGGTGGTAACGGTGATGGGGCATGTGGACCACGGAAAAACCACGCTGCTGGACACCCTGCGCAAGACCCGGGTGGCCGCTGGTGAAGCCGGCGGCATCACCCAGAGTATCGGCGCCTACAAGTTGAACGTCAAGGGCAATGACATTATCTTTATCGACACGCCCGGACATGAAGCCTTCACCAACCTGAGGGCGCGGGGAGCCCGTGTAACGGACATTGTCATCCTGGTGGTGGCGGCCAACGACGGTGTGCAACCCCAGACTCTTGAAGCCATCAACCATGCCCGTTCCGCCGGAGTACCAATGATCGTGGCCATCAACAAAATGGACATGGACGGTGCAGACGCAAACCGGGTCAAGCAGGAGCTCAGTCGCAACGAAGTCCTGGTGGAAGACTGGGGCGGCGAGGTGGTTTCAGTGGAGATTTCCGCCAAAGAGGGCACCAATCTGGACGCCCTGCTGGAAATGATCCTGCTCGTGGCGGAGATGCAGGAATTAAAGATGCATTCCGGGATTCCCGGGCGCGGCACCATCATTGAATCCCGCCTTGATGCCAAGCTTGGTCCCATCGGCACACTCTTGCTGTTGCATGGAGAGGTCAACCGCGGAGATCATTTTATCTGCGGCAACGCGGTGGGCAAAGTAAAGACCATCTTTGATGACAGCGGCAAGGCATTGAATCGCTCACCGGCGCCGGTTCCCGTAGAGATCATGGGTTTTGACGGCGTCCCTGAAGCTGGAGATCTCTTCCAGGTGGTCAGGGATGTGGATAAAGCCGCCAAGGTCATTGATATCCGCCGGCAGCGGGGAAAAGCCAGTCGCAAACAGGAAGTGGACAAAGAAAAAAAACTCAGCCTGCACAATCTTTTCAAAAAGATGGAGGAAAGTAAGGCCAAATCCATACCCGTGGTGGTGAAGGCGGATAATTTCGGCTCCGCCGAAGTGCTGCAGGATGTACTGCAGAAGTTGGCCACTGAAGCGGTACAAATAGAAATCATCCATTCAGGGGTTGGCAATATCACGGAAAGTGACATTCTCCTGGCGTCTACCTCCGCTGCGCTCATTCTGGGCTTCAACGTCAAGGCGCCTCAGAAGATCTTGTCCATGGCCAAGCAGGAAGGCATTGAAATCAAGCTCTACAACGTGATCTATCACCTGATGGAGGAGATGGAACGGGCGATTCGCGGGGAAATGGAACCTGAGTTCGTGGAAACCAGAATCGGAACCGTTGAAGTGTTGCAGAAGTTCAAGATTTCGAAACTCGGCGTTGTGGCGGGCTGTGTGGTTCGTGAAGGCAAGGTAACCAGCAAATCCCGGATAAAGGTGATGCGTGGCAAGGACCTGGTTTTCGAAGGAGAATTGGAAACTTTGCGGCGCATCAAGAACGATGTGGCTGAAGTCAAGGCCGGTACTGAATGCGGGATCAAGGTCAAAAACTTCAATGCCATTGAAATCGGAGATATCCTAGAAGCGTATGAGTTGACAGAAATACCGGTTCAATGATTGTCGGAATCATGGTACTGGAGCTGCATTCAGGAAACACGCACAGCCTGAAAGAAAAACGCCGCCTGGTGCTGAGCCTCAAAGATCGCTTGCGGAGACGATTCAACGTAGCCGTGATTGAAAGCGGACACCAGGATTCCTGGCAGCAGGCCCAGGTCACGGTGGCGTCGATCGCGCTGAGCCGAAGAACACTTGATCAGGTGCTTTCGCGGGTGGAATCATTTGTGACCGAGACGTATCCCATGTTTTCCGTGGCGGTGGAACGGGAGTACCTGTAATGGAGAGCCGGCAGTGAGCATGCGCGATGGGGCCTGTTCGGATTCCAAGGTTGTCGCCAGGATCTCCCAAGTCCTGAAAAAAGCCGGCCGCATCGCCATAACCTCCCATGTTCGTCCGGATGCGGATTGTATCGGCAGCGGACTTGCCGTTGCGGCCATGTTGCGACAGCTGGGCAAGGAAGTGTCTTTTCGCAATATCGATCCGGCGCCGTTCCCCCTTACCCGCCTGCCGGGATTCGATTCCATCGAATATCGACAGATCCATCCGGATCCCTTTGATGCCATTGTCCTCATTGAGGGCAGCACTGAAGATCGGAATGGCCAGAAACACTTGGATCGGTATCGTACCATCAACATTGACCATCATGCCACGGGAGAGGAAAACGCCGATCTCAACTGGGTATGCCCGCAGGCCGGGGCTGTGGGAGAAATGATCTTTGAACTCGGGGTCGAGTTGGGCGTCACTTTCACCCCGGATATCGCATTCAATCTCTACGCCGCCATCGCCTCTGATACCGGCTCATTCAAGTATTCAAACGCCACATATCGTTCACTGTTCATCGCATCTGAATTGGTACGGCTGTCGGGAATCAGTCCAAGTGATGTGGGCAATCTGCTGTTCGATTCAAACCCCTTGGAAAAAGTGCGCCTGATCCAGCATGTTCTCGGCACCCTGGAATTAACCATGGGTGGACAGATCTGCATTATCCGGTTTGAACGCCGTTTCCTGCCGCATCTTACCCTGAATGACATCGAAACGGAGGATATCGTCTCCATCGCACGATCGATATTGGGGGTGCGGATGACCCTGTTCTTCAAGGAAATTGGAGAGCAACGATTCCGGGTTTCTTTGCGCTCAAAGGGCCAGCTGAACGCTCAGCGGGTTGCGCGCCATTTTAATGGCGGTGGACACGATCATGCGGCGGGTTTCTTTTTTGACGGATCTTTTGCCCAGGCACGCCGGGAAGTCCTATCTGTGGTTAAAGAGCAATTGGCATGATTCACGGATTGCTGCCCTTGATCAAACCGGCGGGAATCACATCCCACGATGCGGTTGAGCAAGTCCGCCGGGTGTTTCCCCGCCACAAAGCCGGGCACTTCGGAACCTTGGATCCCATCGCCGAAGGTGTTTTGCTGGTGGGATTGGGGAAGGGGACACGGCTTTTTCAGTTCTATCAATCCCGCCGCAAGGTGTATTCGGGGGTGGTGCTTTTCGGTGTGGCCACGGATACGTACGATGCGGAGGGAACGCCCCAGGGAGAACCCGTTGCCGTTGATTTGGCGCAAATCGACCTTGAAGGCCTGTTGGGTCGTTTCCGCGGGAGAATCACCCAGATCCCACCCGTATACTCCGCCAAGAAAATGCGCGGCCGCCCCCTCTATTCCTACGCCCGCCGGGGAGTTCCCGTCACTCCGAAACCGGTTGAGGTTGAGGTGTTCGCTCTGAGCGGCCGATTGGTGGATTCCCGCCGGCTGGAGTTTCGCGCGGAAACGGGTTCCGGAGTCTATTTGCGCTCCCTTGCGCATGACCTGGGCCGTGTTGTCGGTTGCGGAGCCCACTTGGAAAAGCTGTGCCGGGAAGGGGTTGGGGAATTCAACATGGAGAACGCCACTGAACTGAGTGTCTTGGCGGCAGCCGCTGGAGCCGGGGATCCATCCCGATTCGTGATCCCCATGGAGAAGCTGTTGCCCGAGTGGCCCAGCTTGGTGGTCGGGAAGGAAGGCCGGCAGCGCATATTGAACGGCAACCCGCTGGGTACTCGTGATGTGACGCGTATGGTTTCAGCCGTCCCCAGCCCCCTGTATCGTGTGTTCGATCAGTCGGGACAACTACTGGCCCTGGTTTCCAGGGATGAGACGGGTCCCCGCTTCAATCCGCGCATGGTCTTTCCGGATGATTCCTGATCCTTGGGTCAATAGTAGATTACGACTGAAAATTCCCCGCTGTTGTCTGAAAATTCCCTGTCGTTGATGCCGATAAACAAGGTGCCGTTTTGAGAAATGTGGAACGGCGCCCGGTCATCTCCCACGTAAAAAGGCGGCCCGTTCGTGCCGATCCGGGCGATAACGGCACCGACCGGCTGATTGGGCATGGGATTTCGGGAATCCAGCTTGGGAGAGATCTTTCCGTTTTGAAAGACTTTTGTCTCACCGTCGATCTGAATGGAACCGGATATCGAAAAAAGGATGTCCTGGCCGATCCGCAATTGGATTCCCGTGTTTACCCAGCGTTGGTCGGCAGGCAAGCTGATTTTACGGATGCGTTTTCCCCGGCGGAATTTACGGTAATTGGCCTCGGTTTCAAAAGATGAAACCAGGCTGGCGTTTTGCGGATCGTTGAACTCCAGTTTCCATACTTGATAGAGGGGAAAACGCATGCTGGAGTGAAATTTGCCGAATTTGTAGACATTGAAAAAAATGGTGCTGTATTTAAATGCCACGAACTTGCCGTCGTAGACTTTTCCGTCCACTGTGTACAACTGGTCGGCCATGAGCGGCTGGGCGATCCATATCAGCACCAGCAGCAATATGAGACGGAATTCAGTGGCTCTGTCTGAACGGGACATATTCACCTTTATATACGATTCGGGTGGTGTTTTCAACTTTGATGCTGCCCAGGTGGCCGCTCACCTCAATGCTTGACCCTGCGCAGGACTCGATGATTGCGGTTTCATTGATCAGCCGCTGTTGCCGGAGAACAGCGAACACGGCGGCGCAACCCGTTGATGAAGAGCGGGTTTCTCCGGCACCCCGTTCAATGAAACATGCCTGCCATTGACTTTTTGACGCCCCCGGGCGGACCACTTCAACGTTGACGCCTTGTGGAAAAAGGGGAGAAGCCTGCAATCGCTTGCCCCGGGCGGTCATTTCGCGGTCCCGTGTGTCCGGCGCAACCAGGCATACGGCATGGGGGTTTCCCACCGAGACGGGGTAGAAGTCCATATCCATGTAAGTATGGCGGCTTTCCGTGGAGTTAAGAAACGGGAACAGGCTGTGGTTATGGAAATCCGCCGGTCCGATTTCAACGGTCATTTGATATTGAGATTCCGCATGCTTGTTGCAAACAATGCGGCGCGGGCCTATTGCCGTCTGCAGAGTGACTTGTTGTAAGCCCGGGAGGCCCGCAAAGATCACGGCCGCACAACCGGCCATGCCGTTGCCGGAGAGCTCGGCCTCATTGCCGTCGCGGTTGAAAATGCGGAATTGAAAAGCATCCGTTGAGACTTGTCTGCGCACAACCAGCCCATCCGCGCCCATGCCGAAATGGCGATCGCATATCCCGCGGATAAACTGCGACCGCTGTTTTCGCCACTGCCCGGGCAGATCCTCATGGTCGAGCTGCAGGAAATCATTGCCGCCGCTGACCGTTTTGATTGCTCTGACTGGCTTTGTTTGGCCTGGAACGGCCGTGCGGGGCTTCATGGGCGGGTACCCGTGGGTTGTGCCGGCGGGCAACCCTTTTGCCCGGGCTCGGTTTTCCCCAGGCTGTGAATGTAGGCCAGAATGCCTTGATACAGGCCTGCCGCGATTTGATCGCGGTAAGAGCTTGTGAGCAGCAACCGTGCTTCCTCGGTGTGACTGAGAAATGAAGCCTCGACGAGAACAGCGGGCATCTCCGCTCCGGCGAGGACATAAAAGGGGGCTTTTTTTACACCCAGGTCCGCGACTTTGCCGTGTTTCCGCCTCAGGGTGCCGGCCAAATTCTTTTGCACGCAGCTTGCCAGGGCCTTGGATTCAGTCAGTTTTGTGTTCTGCATGATTTTTTCGATCAGGGATTTCAGCTCACCGATAGACTTGGTGCTGACAGCGTTTTCCTGGGCGGCCACCTGAGTGGCCCAGGTATCGGTGGTAAAACTGAGGTAGTAGGTTTCCACTCCCCTGGCCTTGCGGTTGGGAGCCGCGTTCAGGTGAATGGAGATAAACAGGTCCCCTTTGCGGGAGTTGGCAATGGCGGTGCGTTCTTCAAGGGTGATATAGCGGTCTGCATCACGGGTTAACGTAACATCAACTCCGGCTTTGGTGTTTAACAGGCGTTTCAGCCTGCGGGCGATATCCAGGGTAAGACCTTTTTCCTGGAGTTTCAGCCGTTTGTTGGCAGTGCCCGGGTCTTTGCCGCCGTGTCCGGGATCCACGATGATGTGATGCACACCCAAGCCGAGTTGGCGTGCCAGGGAATAGCTGCCGTCAACCGTAGTCGCCGGCGACGCCGGCTGCCCGGTGGTTTCATGGTTTTGTTGATAGATATCAAAGACGATGCGATGGGGTTCGCGAAGATAGAATTGACGGTATCTGCCGATCCTGTTGAAGTCAAACACCACCCTGAGGGTGTCGGTGTTGCGCCGGCCCAGGCGCACGCGTTTAAGGTTTCCTGTTTCAATGGGAATCTCGGGAACCTTTTCCCGGGGAAAGTCTTTGGATATTCGGCAGGGTTTAAGATCAAAGTATAGGCGGGTTACTTTTTCTCCAGGTAGAACTTTTTCCTGGATGTGCAATGGACGACTCAAGTCCAAAACCACGCGGGTGTAATCCGGGTAATTGTAATAGCGGATGTTGTTCAGGCTTGCTTTGGATTTGGCGGCGGATACCGGTTGCAGCAAAGCCAACAGCAGGATTCCCGTGGTGAATGTTCGGGTTATGCACAAGGTTTTGGCCATGGCAGGAATCCCCTGCGGTTGAAAGGTTGGTCCCCCCGGAGGGAAGCCATCCCCCCGGGGAGGATAAGTTTGATCAGAAACGACCCATAAACGAGCCCAGGCCAGGGAAGGCTATGGAGCGGGCCAGTATCTGGACCAGGGCGAACACCACGATGGCTACGATCAGGGTGACCGCAAAATAGCCCATGGCCTTGTCTTCCGGTGGTTGCTTGACGATCTTGATTCCCATATAAAACAGGAACAACGAGTACAGGCTGGCAATGAGAGCGATAATGGAAAGTGACGGGATAACCAGCAGGATACCCGCGATCCAGACCGGAGTCCATGCATAAACACCGATTGCCATGGATTTGGCCAGGTTTTTTTCGGCGCCGAAAGATGGGGCCAGTGTGTCCACAATGAGTCCGGTTGCATAAACCCCCGCCACGGAGAGGACGTACCAGAGAATGGCATAAAGAAATCCTCTTCCAACGGGAATGCGCAGCGTGCCAAGTCCGAAGTTGATGCCGATAACGGAGTATCCGATGAATGAAGCCAGAGCGGGGATTGCGGCCAGGATCAAGGCGTATTGGGTGAAGAGTGCGGGAATGGGGGTGTCCTCCCCCCGGATCTTTTCCCATTCTTCCTTGGGCTTGGTCACCAGGGCCATACAGCGTTGCAAAATGGCGTTGAAATTCATTAACTCCTCCTGCCTGAAAAGTTGTCCAGGTCTATTCGGAATTGTACCTGCAGTGAGACAGGAAAGTCAATCCGTCTTCGTTCCAACATTGAACGCAGAGTTGCCGGGGAGAAAAACATGATTTTCCTGCTATTGGCCCTTTTGTCCTCTTTTTCCATTGCTTTGATGCTGCGCTGGGTGGAAGAACGCAATTTTTCGCGTTTGGTGGTGATTGTCAGCAATTACGTGACCGCCACTATCCTGGCCTTGGGTGGCGGTTCCCGGGGCTATAGTGACCTGCCCATGGATGTGCTTTTCGTGGGGATCGGACTGGGTGTGTTGTTTTTGGCCGGTTTTTTGGTTTTCAGCCGCGCCATGCGTCGCGAGGGCATGGCGGCGGCGGTCACCATGGGACGGATATCCCTGATCATTCCGGTGGCGGCCGCGGTTGTTCTGTTCCGAGAATCTCCCGGTGTCCTTGACGTGGTCGCTTTGATTTTGGTTTTAACGGTGTTGTGGGTGTGGGAGGGGGGGCAGCGGCGCGTGGCCCCGGTGCTGCTTCTCCTTTTCGTGTTGTTCGGCGGCATCAGTGCAACCATGAAGTGGTTCGCCACGGTTCACCCCGCCTTCCCGGAGAGCCGCTTCCTGGCTTTGGTTTTTGGGGCCGCTCTGGTCTGTGGCGGGCTCGTGGTGGCGTGGAAAAAGAGACGGGTCTCGGGTGCCGCGGTTGGAGTCGGGTTGATTCTGGGGATTCCCAACTACTATTCCTCTTTCTTTCTGGTGCGGGCATTGGAGAGAATGCCCGCATTCGTTGTGTTTCCCGTTGTGGATACCGGGGTGATCGTCCTGTCGGCCATTGCCGGGGCATTGGTGTTTCGCGAGCGTCCGGACCGGCACCGTTTGGCCTGCATGGGGCTGGCCGTGTTGGCCTTGGTCTTGTTGGGGCTCTCCAGGGGAAGCGTGTGAACCCCGGGTGCAATCCGGGTAATTATTGCCCACCGGGGGCCTGGCGGTTTGAATGGCGTTTCGGTTGATCAGGTGATTTGGCGGCTATCTCAGTTTTGTCGCCAGGCGGCGCAATGCGGGCATGAACATTGCTTGCAATTCAGGGATGGAAAAGGCCGGAGGCTACATGGTGAAGCGACAATTCCCGCGATATCGCAAGAACCTTTTGGTCAACATCAGCCACAATGGCTATGATGGCCTCGGCCTGGTGATGAACGTATCGCGCCGGGGTGTTTACGTGGAATCCGTTGAAATTTTTCCTCCACAAACACGGCTGTCCCTGCTTCTCGCTGCGGGGAATCACTTGATTCCGTTAACCGGAACCGTTGCCTGGCGCAAAGAAACAACACGGGGGCAGGCACCTGGAGTCAACGGCGGCATGGGCATTCAATTTGTCCGGGTGCCCCGCCAGTATGCCCGTTACCTCAAGGAGTTCCGCCGCGGCGAGCAAGGTTGACAGGTTTTGTCCTGCGCCATAGAATCTGGATATGACCCGAGACAAGGTTACCCTTAAAATCCCCCGGCCTCTGTACGAGCGCTTGAAGCGCGTTATCGATGGAAGCGGATTCGGCAGTGTGAATGAATTCGTCGTGTATGTACTGCGCGATCTCGTGTCCGCCGGCTTGGAAGAGCGGGATGACTTAACCCGAGATGAAACCGACGCCATCCGCCGGCGCCTGAAAAACCTCGGTTATTTCTAGATACTTCAGAAATAAACGCTCCCGAAAAGATAAGTTCCGCCTGAAAAGGCCAGCATCCTTTTGGCACCACCGCGAACTCAGGTTGCATGTGCCGGAAAAAACCATACCGGTAAACCGTAAGCATCTGTCTGAAAAGTAAAAAATTAAAAAAAACCGGCTGACCCCGGTTGCCTTTTGACTGCTCGCGTACTATAATTGTACTACAAAAAGGATAAAGGAGGGCTATATGCGGGTGCATGGCGGGTGGTGCTGTTTGGGTGCGGTGCTGCTTTTGGCGGCTGGTTGCAGTGGTGGGGCGGATTCGCAAAAGGAGACCCTCACGCTGGGAGCTTATACGGTTCCCAAGGAAGTGTATCAGCAGGAGTTGATTCCGCGATTTCAACGCCTGTGGAAAGAGAAAACCGGCCGGGAGCTTCATGTGCAGCAATCTTACATGGCTTCCGGGGCGCAATCACGGGCCATAGCCATGGGGTTTGAAGCGGATATCGCGGCCTTGTCTTTGGAGGCGGATGTCGAGCGGTTGCGTGAAGCCGGATTGATTACCCATGATTGGCGGAAAGGGACTTTCAGGGGTTTCATCACCAATTCCATCGTGGTCATGGTGGTGCGGCCGGGGAATCCCAAGCACATTCAGCGCTGGGAAGACTTGACCCGGCCGGATGTGGACGTGATTTACCCCAGCCCCAAGACCTCCGGGGGTGCCATGTGGATCGTCAATGCGATTTACGGTTCCAGCCTGAAACAAACTGAAATCGCAACGGGCAGACCCGACCCGGCGGCGGCACGCAGTTTACTGGCGGCCGTCCAGTCCAGGGTGCGCATCATGAACAAATCGGGGCGTGCTTCAGTGACCACGTATGAAACCGGCGTGGGGGACGTGCTCCTGACCTATGAAAACGAGGCCAAATTGCGGCAGCGCCAAGGCAAGGCGTTCCCCGTCGTTGTGCCGGATGCCACTATACTTATTGAGAATCCCGTGGCTGTGGTGGATGCTTACGTGGATCGGCATGGAAACAGAAAAGTCGCTGAAGCATTTGTCCGATTTTTGCAGTCAGCTGAGGCGCAGCGTTGTTTCGCCCGCTTCGGATTCCGGCCGGTAAATACCCAGGTTGCTGCAGAATTTTCCGCGGAATTCCCCACACCCGAACACTTGTTCGATATCCGCTTCTTGGGTGGTTGGCGCAAGGTGGTTGACCTTCTCTACGGAGAAAGCGGGGTATGGACGGGTATATTTGGTCACACCAGTGAAACGGAATAACCGAAACCCATCAACACGCCATTGGCCTGATCTGGCCATGCGCAGCGTGCTGTTGTTTTTTGTGGGGCTTTTGGTGGTCCTGCCCATTGCGGCCATTACCCTTGAGGCGTTTCGCCAAGGGGGGGCGTCGTTGTGGAAGCAGATCTCCAATCCCCAGGCCTTGGCCGCCTTGTGGTTGACCTTGCGCTTGGCCCTGGTCATGGTCTTGATCAACGTGGTAACTGGGACCGCCACCGCCTGGGTGCTGGTGAGGAATCCGGTACCAATGCGGGGATTGATCAATGCGTTGGTGGATCTTCCCTTTGCCATTCCCACCGTGGTGACCGGAATGATGCTGGTTCTGCTGTATGGACCCAGCAGTACTTTGGGCGTTCTTCTGGGTGGGCGTGGGTTTCAGGTGGTTTATCAACGTCCGGGAATCGTATTGGCCCTGCTTTTTGTTTCCTTTCCCTTTGTGGTGAGGTCGGTTCAGCCGGTTTTGATGGAGATGGATTTGGACATGGAAGAAGCCGCACGTACCCTGGGGGCCGGGCGGTTTCGAACTTTCGTGCGCGTGGTGCTGCCCACCCTTTCTCCGGCGATTTTTAGCGGCGCAGCCCTGTCGTTCTCCCGGGCGCTGGGAGAATTCGGCTCCATCATTATTGTCGCCGGCAATATTCCCATGCGCACCCAGGTGGCATCGGTATATATTTACGGAGAGATCGAGAGTGGCAATACCGAGGGAGCACTGGGGCTCTCCGTTGTACTGCTGGCGGTGTCATTGGTGGTGTTGCTGGTGTTGAATCGATTGCAGCGACGGAGGGCATGCGATGCCAAATCAGCCTGAAACCGCGGAACTGACCCTCCGTCAGAAAACATCACCCGGCAGGCACCTGTTCACAGCCGGAGTGCTGGCCTGGTTCGGAATCCTCGTTCTATTGCCCCTGGGTGGAATCGCCCGGGAAGCCCTGCGTTATTCACCCACAGCCATCTGGGATTCATTGCGATCACCCGAGTCGATGCATGCTTTCTGGATGACCTTGCTGTTAACCGTCTCAGCCGTGGTGATCAACACCGTACTGGGCGTCATCTCCGCCCTGGTTCTATCCAGACAGCGTTTTGCCGGACGCTTGCTTTTGGAAAGCAGCATTGATCTTCCCTTTGCCATCAGTCCGGTTGTGGCGGGATTCATGCTGATCCTGCTTTTCGGGCCCAAAGGGTGGCTGGGACCCTTGTTGTCAAAAATGCATTTTAAGGTTGTGTATGCGTTTCCAGGGATGCTTCTGGCCACTCTTTTTGTGACCATGCCCTTCGTGATCAAGGAAATCCTTCCGGTATTGCGGGAATTCGGGCACGATCAAGAGGAAAGCGCCGCCGTGTTGGGGGCGACTCGATGGCAGACTTTTTGGCGGATCACCTTGCCGTCCATCCGTTGGGGATTGGGGTATGGAGTGACGTTGACCATAGCCCGGTCGATTGGAGAATTCGGAGCCGTGTTGGTGGTGAGCGGCAGCATTATTCACCGGACTCAAACCGCCACGCTGCGGGTTCATGATCAGTTTACGGACTTGAATTATGCCGGCGCTTTCAGCGCCGCCCTGGTCCTGGCACTGATCTCTTTTTGCGTGTTGAATTTCATTCAATTCCTGCACAAACGCAGGGGAGGTTGTTGATATGAGTGGTATCCGGGTAGAGCAACTTTGCAAGGCCTTTGGTGATTTCGTGGCGGTGGACAACGCCTCTTTTGGTGTAAACGAAGGCGAGTTGGTCGCCCTCCTGGGGCCCAGCGGCTCCGGAAAAAGCACCATTCTGCGAATTATCGCCGGCCTGGAGAACGCCGACTCCGGCAAGGTGTTCTTGACTGGAAAGGATGTCACTTCAATTCAAACCCAGAAACGACGGGTAGGCTTTGTGTTTCAGCATTATGCGCTGTTTCGACACCTGACCGTGTCTCGCAACATAGCCTTCGGACTGGAAATTCAGAAACGGCCGGCCATGGAGATTCGCCGGCGGGTGGAAGAGCTGGTTGACTTGGTGAAACTACATGGGCACGAAGACCATTATCCGGCTCAATTGTCTGGGGGCCAGCGTCAACGCGTGGCCCTGGCCAGGGCCCTGGCACCGGAACCGAAGGTATTGCTACTGGATGAGCCCTTCGGGGCATTGGATGCCAAAGTACGCAAGAACCTGGCGCAATGGTTGAGAGATCTGCATGACCGCATTCATGTGACCAGTGTTTTTGTCACCCACGATCAGAGCGAAGCCATGGAGATAGCCGACAAAATCGTGGTGATCAACCGCGGCCGGGTGGAACAGGTCGGAACGCCCAGTGAGGTATACGAGTCGCCGCAATCGCGCTTTGTTGCAAGCTTTGTCGGTCATGTAAACGTGTTGGAGGCCTTTGCCGGCAGCGGCCGTTTGCGGGTTGCCGGTACCGAAGTGGATATCGCCTTTGCGGATGTGAACTGCGAAGAAGAATCCGCTGTGGTGCTATTGGTGCGTCCGGAAGACGTGAAATTGGGTGCCGGGTCAGCCAGTCCTGATATGCGGGCCGAGGTGATCTCGGTTCAATATCGCGGCAGTCACCATGAAGTTGAATTGGCGCTGGGCCGAAACCGCTTGAAATGCCTGGTGCCCCGCGGAGGTGTTCAGGCGCAGGAGATAAGCCCCGGTAAAGAGGTTGCGCTTTCTTTTAACGCGTTCAAACTCTTTTCGGCATCAGATGGGCACGGCTCGGTACGGCGAATGTTGAGCAGTCTAGGTTATATAGAGTAATTCTGTATCGGTCAAAATTTTTCCCGCATGATTTCCAGCCGCAATTTTGCCTTTTGGCGCATCGGGCTGAACATCTCGGCCAAGCGGCTAAACAAGGTACGGGCTTCATCCAATCGACCCTGTCTCAGCAGAGCGATTCCTTTGTAGAAAAGTGCTTCGTCAAAATACGAAGGCTCCATGGCATCGAGAATCCAGTCAAAATGCCGCAATGCTCCTGCAGGGTCATCGGTCAACAGGCGACAGATTCCGGAGAGAAAATGCATTTTTGGTGATTTTGCCGTTTCCGCCACGCCATCCAAATGCTTGAGTGCGGCAGCGTAATCCCCGTTATGGTAGGCGTTCACCGCGGTTCTGAATGTATCTTCAGGTTGGGCGTTTCTCGTTTCGGTAAGCAATATTGTGGGCGGAGAAAAGCGCGATACTTCTTTTAACAGGCGCTGACGATTCAATTCCAGCCCCAGAATGCCGGCGCCGATCAACAGCATGACGGAGGCGGCCGCTAGGGCGGCCCGTCGTGGTTTCCAGCCGGTCTGGCGGGGTTCGGGGGTGCTTAGGGCCTGTAACTCAAAATTGGTGCCCATGAGAACGCGGCGGATTCGGAGTTGATCAAAGCACTCTTGACATTCAAAATAATGGGCTTCGAATTCATGCAATTTCTCTTTCGGCAGTTCTCCGCGCAGGTACGCGTCGATGTGTTTGTTAAACCTGCGGCAGCGCATTTGGTTCCTCCTCTACTTATTCTATAGCAGTTCCCGCTTGTTCATCTCGCAGCGAATGCGTTTCAAGGCACGGTCTTTGCGGACGGATATATAATGACGTTGCCGGTTCAACGCTTCCGCGATTTCACCGATGCTTTCCTGTTTGAAATAGAAGCGGTTCAAAATCTGCTGGTCTATGGGCGCCAATTCACGTAGTATATCGCCGATGCCCTCAATTAAATTGGCGGTTTCCAGTCGATGCTCCTCGGTGAAATCCTGATAACCGTTGTGAATCTGCTCCAACTTCTGGCGCATGTTGTTGCTTTTGCTTGACTGGTAGTAAAAATTGTACAAAACCCGCTTGGCGATACCGAAAATGTAAGGGGCAAATACCTGGTCGGAATGAAGCTTGCGTTGGCGCACGGATTCGAAAAAACAGGCCAGCACATCCTGGACCAAGTCTTCCCGGGGGGCGTCGCCTTTGATGCGCATGGAAAAATAAAAGAAAAGCCGGTTTTGATAGGCGGCGATGATCTCTTTCTGAGCCTTTGGGTCGCCATTTTCCAGTCTATGCAGTAGTGGACTATTCATTATGGGGTGCCAAGATTTTGGCCAAGCGGTTGTTTTCCACTATGGTCTCCGCGATCACCGCAGGCAGGTTGATTTCCGTGCGCACCCTGACCCTGTGATTAAAGCGGAAGTTGGTTTTCCATATGGCCTTTCCCCGGGGAAAAAACAAACCGGGTGGCATGTACTTGAGTTTGTATTCCGCGCGCCGTTCATCCTGAATGTAGACGGTAAGAAAAGTTTTCTCTTCTTGGTCCTTACTGACCGGAACAGGATACGATGAAAGGTTTTCCAAGAGAATCTCTAAAAATCCGTCTAGACCGATTCGTATGTCCCTGACGGCGAAATCGGCGGGCTGCTGTCCAAATAGACAGATACCCATCAAAACGGCGAGAGTAAAAATAACGGCTTTCATCTTATCCATAATATACTCAAGGATTCGAAAAATCTCAATTCTCAAGGTTTGGGTTGCACTTCGAACATCAGGTACTTACAATGGGTGGGTGCGGGGGAAAAGGATAATTTTGAAAACGTCGTCCATATTGCTGGTCCTGACGATTTCATTGCATGCCGCGGCCCCAACCGGGAGCGGCAAGTTGACTCAAAACATGGAGTTTGTCCGCGGATTCTCCCCCGGAGCGGATCCGGCCCCCTTTGAGAAAGCCCTCAAACTTATTGGGCGTTTGGCTCAGAAAGAGTCGCAGCGCCTTACGGCCATGCGGTTTTTCCGCGAGTTGCTTGGATCCGGACGCTATCGCGCCCTTCATTATCGCCTTTGGTTGGAGATGTCGCGATTTTATACCGGCTCCCGGCGGGAAACCCTGTTGTTGCGAGCCCTGAGAAGAAGCCCGTCGGATCGTTCCCGGGCGATTGTGTATGCCGAGTTGGCCGGATATTACGATACCCAGAACTCTCCTGGAGTCCGGCAGGTTTACCTGCAGCGGCTGGTGGATTTGGCTGATAAAGAAAGGAATATCCCCGGCGTAGGGGCGGCATACCGTGATCTGGGGATGATGGACCTGAAAAAGCTTGATGCTTTTTCAGCTTTGCGTCACTTTATGCTGGCCTTGGATTTCGCGCCGGAACCAGCGGTGGCCGGTGATGCCTGCTTGGGCACCGCTGTTGCGCTGGGGATGATGAACAAGCCCAACCTGCAAGAGACCTATTTTCGGCGTGCCCTGGACAACGCCCAGAAATGGAGTCTGAAGGCCTTGAAGATCCGCACCCTGTCAAGATACGGCCAAACGCTGCTTGAAAACGGCAACCTGGATGAGGCTTTGCGGATAGTCAACCTCAGTATTAGTGAAGAGAAGGTTTTGAAAAAATATGTGTGCTTGCGTGATTCCCTGTTCCGTCGCAGCCTGATTTATGAAAAGCTGGGCCGTCGGCCAGCCATGGTGCGCTCGCTGGTTGAAGCTGTTGATTCCGCGCTGAGAAACCGGGATTACGATGGCTTTTTTCCGGTTATCGCCTACCTGGCGGACACGCAGGTCTCCCGGGGCGAGTTGAAAGAAGCACGCAAACTGTTGCAAATAATCGATGATCTATTCGCCCCTTACCATCAGCACTACTTTTTATCTCACTACCTGGAAGGAAGATTGGGGCAGGCGGAGAATGACATTACCCGGGCGGAGTCGGGGTATCTGCTTGCCGTGCGAGCGCTGCGGAAAAACCTGCCGTCTTTCACCTTCAGCTTCCGTTCATTTTGGCGGCATTGGTTGGATTCTCTCTATTCGCGGATGATCCGATTCCGCTTGACCCGATTTACCAAAACCGGTGATTCGGCGGCCCTGGACAGCGCCATTCGTCTGCATGAAGAAAAAAACGAAATGCTTGCACGCTGCATTGTGTATCGCGGCAGTCGCGATTTATCTTTGCAGCGGGAAGAAACCCGCCTCGAAAACAAGTTCAACCGGTATTTGGAAAAACGCCAGAGCGGAGGAAATGACGCTTATCTTGAGGCGAAGTTGCTGGACCTGCGGCGGCAGTTCCAAGAGATTCGTGAACTTCAAATGGCGGTTCCGCAAGCATCAATAGACTTGGAAGCTCCCCTGCTCAACCCCGGTCAATTGAGAAAAAGCCTTGATCCGGATCAACTTGTGGTTAAATTCATGCTGCTGCAAAATCAAGTGGCGGTGGTCACCTTGGGGCGCCGCTGTTTTCGCTTTCGCTATCTGTCCCAGGACCGACACGATCTGATCGACAATCTCCTGCGTCTTGTCGATCCCTTGAACGATTTTTCCCGCGGGCAGGTGGATTACCTGCGGGTGCATTTTGACCTCCCCCTGGCGCATTTGCTGTACAAACAACTGATCAATCCAATCAAAGCGGATCTAGAGGGAATCCAGGAGTTGATCGTCATTCCGGAAAAAGAGCTTTTTCAATTGCCTTTTGATGCCCTGGTCACCGGGTTTATTCCGGACCTCTCTGCTTCCAATGCTTTCTTTTCCGAGTATTCAGTAGCCGAATATCTGGTACAAAGGTTCCGGGTGTCCCTGGCGTTCAGCATGACCCATCTTAACCGCCGGTTTCGGCCCCTGGTTTCTGCCGCCACGGATCTGGTTGCCTTCAGCGGCCCGATTGTGTCTTCTCCGGAAGAACGGGAACTTGCTTCCAGCGGTTCGCCGGTTATTCGCAATCTGTCCACCCTGCCGGCCACTTTGCGCGAAGCGCGGCGCATTTCGGCCTATTTTCGACCGGACCGGGTGCGGCTGTTTTTGGGGGAGGATTTTACAATCCCAAATTTCCGGCGTCACGCACCACGCTCCCGTATCGTGCATGTGGCTACACACTACATTGCCAACCTTGATTCTCCCTGGCATTCCGGCCTGTTGTTTTCACCCGAGGAAAAGAAACGTCGGGAAGGATCGGTTTTGCTGCGGGCCAACAACGTTCAGCATATTCCGATGCAAGCGGAGTTGATGGTGCTTAGCGCCTGCGAGAGCGCGGAGCAACGCGTGCTGGGGATTCAAGGGATGACCGGCATGACCGCAGCGTTGTCGGAAAACGGCGTGCGCTCGGCTTTGGTCAGTATGTGGCCCGTGGATGAGTACAGTTCCGGTATTTTGCCGGTCTTTTACAAGCATTTCCAAAGGCATGAGCGGTCCTCAAGAGCGCTGCGCCGCGCCAAGTTGGAATTCATGCACACGGAGGTCCGCTTGGCGGACGGCAAGTACGTGACGTTCTCGCATCCGTTTTTCTGGGGGAATTTTCAACTGCTGCGCTTTCGCCGCTAAATATTTTGCCTTGAGATATTTTGCGTTCAGTTCGAATAAGTAGTTTAGAGGGAAGGACTCTATTCCGTGAGAGTTGCGCGGGAATGATTTCCGGGTAACCCGAGGAGGTTTTTGTGAAGAAAATAACGTTCACTTTGTTGCTCTTGGCCCTGGTTTTTTGTGGTCTAAATGCGACGGAAATCAGTGTGCAACCTGGCGGGTCTCTTTGGGTAGGCACAAACGTTCGCTTGGGTGTCGGCGTCAGTCAAATCAGCAGTCAGGGCATGACCGCAACTTGGAACCTGGGGGATTCTTCTCCGGTTTTAACGGGAATGGACGTTGAGCACGTGTTCAAGGACCCGGGAACGTACCAGGTGACTTGTACCTTGTCAAACGGCAATGTGATAACCACGACACTGCAGATTCAGGAACGCCGGACCATTCAGGTCCAGCCGGCCGCTCCGAAAGTCGGCGAAGAGGTACGTTTCCAGGCGCATCAATTCGGTCACCCGCAAATTCGTTGGAATTTTGGCGACGGGTCGATTCAGACCGCCGGTTCTCCCGCTACGCATACTTATGCGAATCCCGGCCCGGTCACCGTAAAAGCCTATGACTTTAACGGGCAGTCCACGGTGGCGGTTGAGGTCAGTTTGAATGTGGCCGCGGATTTACGTACCATTGTGGCGGGTTCTCCTCCCCATCGAGCCAACATTCCAGTACAATTCACTGCCAACAATTTCCCGCCCGGCAGTCTGCACTGGGTTTTTGGTGATGGCAACCAGACCAACGGCGGCACCACCATGCAGCATGTTTTCACCAGTGCGGGGACCTATACCGTATCCGTGGGCGTGGCGGGAGATTCGAATCCCAAGACAATGGTCATCAATGTGGCGCCAGATCCCCGAAACGTCAGTGCGGATTCAGGCAATCCCGGTCTGTATGAAACCGTAACCTTGCAGGCGGTGGGCTTTCCCCCAGGGAACCTGGAGTGGAATTTCGGCGATGGGGAATCAAAGACCGCGGGGCAGCAGGTCACTCATGCCTATTCCAACCTGGGGCAATTCCAGGTCAGCGTAAAGTCGGCCGGCTCAGCAAATCCCCCGATCACCTTGCAAATTCGAGTCAACCAGGACCGTCGCCGCATTCAGGTTCAACCCAGCCAGGCTCGAGTGGGTGACAGCGTCCGCCTAAAAGTGGTGAACGTGGACAGCAATGTGGTGGATTGGCAAGTGGGGGACGAAAACCTGACGGCCCGGCCCCTTGAGATCAACCATCGCTTTCTTGATCCGGGAATGGTAACCGTTACTTGTCGCATCAACGGTCAGTCTTCATTGACCGCTCAGGTCAATGTCCGGGATCACCGCAGAATTCAGTCTTTCCCGGATACGGTTTTCGCCGGCGCAGAGGTGCAGTTTCAATTGCAGAACGGCTTGGGACCCCGGGTGCGCTGGGAGTTCAGTGACGGTGTGACCCGCGTGGAAGGCCTGCGAATGAAAAGGGCATTTCCCCAATCCGGTATGGTTGAGCTAAAGGTTTACGACGCCAATGGTGACGCCCAGGTACCGGTTACCGAACGAATTCGCATCATGCCCGAGATCCGTTCGATAAAAACACTGTATTCTCGATACTTCGTCGGCACGGATGTCACGTTTGAAGCCCTGCGGTTCCGTGAGAACATGGTGGAATGGTTTTTCGGGGATGGATCCCGGAGAATGGGCCCGGCCAAGATGGCTTATCAGTACCGCAGTCCCGGTAGATTTACCGTAAAAGCCGTTGACTTCCGCGGCAAGGATGGAAAAAGCATTGAGTTTGTGCTTGATGTTGAAGCGGACCAGCGCAGCATTGACGCGCCGCCACGCATCCGGGTTGGTGAACCGGTAACCCTGCAGCTGAAGGGCGTTCAAAACGGGGGATATCAATGGGATCTGGGTGCGGCCGGCCGCGGTTCAGGCATGGTTGTACGGGATGTGGTCTTTCCGTCTCCGGGCCGGATCGCTGTTCGGGTCTCTGACGTCGCGCAAACTTATCCGCCTTTCAACGCCATAATCATGGTGCAGCCGGACAATCGCAGTATTGAAGCAGACAAGTTCGCTCTTCCCGGCGAGGAAGTCGAAGTCAAAGCCCTGGGTTTTGATGGCCCGCAGGTGGCATGGGATTTCGGCGATGGCCATAAAGTGGTGTCGCCGGGATTGCACGCAAACCACACTTACAAGGAAAAGGGCACTTACAGGATTATCGCCAAAGACCAGGGCGGTATGTCGGCGAAGGAATTTGAGCGCAGCCTTACCGTGGTGGAATTGTTGCCGGAGTTCTCTTTGAAACGCCTGGAACTGGCATTTTCTTCCGGCAAGGCCTACATGGTTGTTCCACGCAAGAGCCGCCCCCCCGTTTACTCTCTAAAGCTCATGTCTTCCGGCCGGGGCGTTTTGCGGGGTCATTGGAAACTGGATGATCAGGTTTTGGGGCTGTTCTCCATGGTCTTGCAGGATGGCCGTGTCGCGACGCTGAAGCGCGGCGCCATGCCCAGGCTGCCCGTGTTGGATGTGGGCATGCATAAATTAACCCTTGATTTCACCAACTACCGTTTTGCCGGCCGAATTCCCCATTTGCGCTATTTCGTCAGCTCGGGCGGGGCCATTGTATTGGTTAGCCCAGATGTGGGGGGAAAAATCCCCGCTGCGGATAAGGTCAAGCTGGTTTGGAAACCCATCCGCCAGGCCTCGGAATACGAAGTCGCCGTTTCCGAAGTGCCATTTCAGTTTCTAGATGACCGGCAGATTGAATGGCAGGCAACGGTTGAGCCGGACCACTATCAACTGGACATGACGAAGTACAAGGCCGACGCCTGGATTTACTGGATGGTGCGCGGCAAGAACGATTCCGGTCGGGTATTGACTTCGTCGGAAATCGGCTCCTTTAAAAGATCCTGAGCGCCAAAAGGTGGCAACACATGTCTTTGGCAGTCATTTTGTTTTTGACTATTCAATTGCAAATGTGACAACATCTATTTAACATTATTGTGGAGGGGTAAAAACATGAATGTCAGAACCATTGCGTTGATAGGTCTGGCTCTGATTGTGGGGGTCGCTTCACTTGCGGCCGCGGACTTAACCATATCCAACATCCTGCCACGTACGCAGATTCAGTCCGATGCGGTCACCATCGAACTGGTGGCCCCCATATCAGGTGAGACGTACTACCTTTACTACAGGACCAAGGGAATGCCGTCATACCAGGTGCGGGTCATGCGACCCAACGCCGAGGGGAAACCCGGCTACCGGATTCCCCTGGCCAACCTTTACGGCCGTGACCTGGAGTATTTTGTCCTTTCCTCAAAGGGGAACCGGCAGCGCGTATTGTCCCCGGTTTTTTCTGTTGCGGACCTGGAAACCGGTGAAACGCCGCGGGTCTATTTCCAGCAGGACGGAATGACCTCGCAGCCGGGCGCAAAGCGTGATCCCCTGCTGCGCATGACGGCCAGCCTCTCCACGAACACCCGCTTACATGATGACACCGATCCCCCTCCGGAAGCGTTTACCGCCAACGGCAACGTCCGTTTGTACCGGAATATCGTCAATGACAAATACCAATTTGATTTTGATTCCAATTTTTCCTATATGAGCCAGGTCTCGGATACGGAAAGCCATGTCAACTTGTCGAGCATGGTGGTGCGCTACACCCGGGGTCACGTCAAATTTGAAGCCGGCGACCTATCCATCAACCATACGGATTTTTCCACCTCCTACCTGAGCCGGCGGGGGGTGACCGCCCAGGTGGAGAACAATTGGTTCCACGTCAGTTCCTTTGTCACCAACAGTCAGCAGAAAACCGGTTTTGAAGGCTTCGGTATTCCGCCCTCGGGCGCCATGTTGTTCGGCGCCGTCATGGGCTTGCACAAAGCCAATCTGTTCAAAGTGCGCGGACTCTTCCTCACCGGGAAAGACAACGTGGACAGCAAGACGGTGAGCTGTTCGGAAGATGTAATCCGTGAAGGGTACCTGATGAGTTTGTCTGGAGAGTTGAACCTGTTTAAGTCCCGCATGCAGCTCAACGCCGAGTACGCCCACAGCAATTTCGGCAAAGCGGGAACTGAGGAAGAGCTGGAAAAGCAGGGCGGCAACGCCTACACGGCAGGCGCCCGGTTCAATGCCGGTATTCTGTCGTTGAACGCGGATTACAAAAAGATCGACAACACCTACAATTCCATCGCCAACCTGTTTTTGCAGAACGACCGCGAGGGCTGGAACAGTTCGTTGGGTCTGAATATCAAGACATTCTCGGTCAACGTCACCTACAGCGACCAGAAGACCTATTTGAACAGTCCGATTCAACCCATGTTGCGCACCAAGAACCTCATGGGGAATCTGTCCTGGCTGATCGGCAACCATGTTCGCCTTGGGGCCGAATACGGCGTGGACAACCTGGACTACGATCAGTCCACGGGACTGCAATCCGGCGGTACGGACATGGATACCCTCAAGTACGCGGGAACCCTCGGCCTGGTGGCCGGAGCCAACGGTATCACCCTGCGGGTGGGCAAAACGGAGTCCAAGACCTTTACCTCCAATCTGGATGCATCCTTGGCGGTTAACATCAGTGTGGGTCGCTTCTTAACCTTGAACCCGACTTTATCCTACCAGAACAGTGACAACCTGACGGACGGCAGTACATCCAAGATGTACAATTTCTATGTCAATTCGGAATTGACCTTCGTACCTCAGGTATTCAGCCTTTCTCTCAGCGGATCCTACTCCAAGAACGACAACGATGTCTCGGATTCGGAAAACATAAACGCCACGGGCAACCTGAATTTCTACATGGCCAAGTTCTTCAAGCAGAAGATTCAACCCACCCTGGTGTTTACGGCCCGTTACCAGCAAAGCAAGTACGGGGATATGACCAACGACAACCTGGCGTTCTATATGCAGTTGAACGTCTCGTTCTGAGGGAGAAAGCAATGAAAAAACAAATATTTGTGTTGTTGATTGTCCTGGTGCTGCTGCCGGCCGGCTTGCAAGCCGTGCGGGTCGACCCCGCCAGCGGGCCGTACTATGTGGGCCAGGAAATTCGTTTTGCCGGTAGCGATCCGGCCTGGGATGATTACACCGGGTACATTCACTACGGCGACGGCACTGTCGGTTCCGATGTGGAATACTCGACCTGGCTGACCCATGTGTACCGCAACCCCGGCCGATATGTCGTCCGGATCACCATGAGCCAACCCGGACAGGGAAAGAGAGGTTTGGGGGGTGTTCAATACCTGGCGCCTACCGATGAGACCATGGTCATCACAATCCGGGACGACCGATCCATCCAGGTGTCGCCGGCCAACCCGGTTGCCGGACAATTGGTGACCTTCACCGCCATCAGATTCAAAACCCCGGACAGCATCCGTTGGGAGATGGGTGACGGCACGACGTACCGCCACCATGCCGCCGGTCGCGCCCCCCATGGCGGCAGCGTGGTCACCCACACCTATACAAACCCCGGATCTTATCAGGTGAAGGCCTATGACTGGAACGGCAGCCTTCAAGTTGCGGCGGTGTCACTGCAGATCAACATCGGGCAACCGGCCCGCAGCATCCAGTACACGCCTATGTCGCCGCGGGAGGATCAACCGGTATACTTTGAAGCGATTAACTTCCTGCAAACGAGCAATATCCAATGGAACTACGGTGACGGCACCCAGGAGGTCAACGGCACCATGCCGGTGCACCGCTTCCAGCAGGCCGGCACGATGACGGTTTCAGCGGTTGACGGTTCCCTGACCCATTCCCCCGTCACCGCGGTGGTGACGGTACTGCCGGAAAATCGCTTTATCAGTGTGTCTGCCCCTGAAGTGCGGATCAACCAGCTGGTTACGGCCACGGCACAGAATTTCCGGGGCGACCTGATTCTGTGGAACTGGGGCGACGGCACCCAGGAAACCGGCGGACACGAGGTGACCCACACCTATGCCCAGCCCGGGGTGTTCACCATCAGCGCGCGGGATGAAAACGGTGAGAGCACAAGATCCTTTACCTCCGTGGTCACCGTGCGCGGCATCGACGACGAAGTCATGGTCGAGGTCGCCGAGATTCGTTTGGACAACGGCAAGTACTACCGGGTCGTCCCGCGCAAGACCCGCTCCCTGTATGCGGTTTTACTCATGAGAATGCGCGGCACTGGCATTGTTTCCGGAAAGTGGATCGTGGACGGTCAACCGTACGAGTTTTTTAATGAACTGGCCGTACAGGGCCAGCTCAAGGAGATCCGCACCCGAGAAATCCCCGGACTTCCGGTACTGGATCCGGGCTTGCATACGATTACATTGGAGTTGACCCGACCCGCTGAATTAAACGTTAGGTTCCCGGTGTTGAAGTACTTTGTGTTGCCTTATGAGAACATCGTGGAGTTGCAGACGCCGGCCAACGAGTTCGTGGCCAAAGAGAAAGAGATCCCCGAGTTTTCCTGGTTGCGTGCCACAGGCGCGTCAAAGTACGAAGTGGCTCTTTCCAGCCACCTTTACTCCGTTGTCTACAACACCAAGGACCTGCAATGGCATGATGCGGGGGCTGAGTTGAGCTTTACCCCGACGCCCGAAGCTTGGGACCGCCTGCGTCGCAACCGCTGGTCCTATTGGAAGGTACGCGCTTTGGACAGCGCCGGACAGCCGGTTGCGGAAAGTGATGTACGCGAGATCAAGGTGATTGTGGCCACGGCGGAGATAAAGCTCAGCCAGGTGACCGATTTGCAAGGTCAGCCCCTTGAGCTTAGTCAAGGCACCGTGAAAACCCGGGCGGAACATCTGTTGGTGAAGGGATCACTGAAGTATGCGGCCAACGCAGAGTTCCTGGTATTGCGGGTGTATTCCGGGGAGAGCATGACGGACCAACTCGTTTTCCGAAACGTGAAAAAAGGTGAATTGCGCACCTTCGAAACTTCGGTGCCCAACGATGGGGAGTCCCGCGTGCTGTTCCAATTGTTGAAGACATCCTCGCCCGCCGTGGTTGTGGGATTGTATAACCTCAGGTTAAAACGCTGAGGGTGATTACAGAACGTAACGGGCCAGAATCTCGTTCAGCATCAGCATGTGGTCCGGGGCCACGGAGAGGCGGCCATTGCGAATGCGCATGATGTCAGCCCCTAGCAGGGGTTGAATGGACTCCATGCGGGCAGCGGCGGTTTCGACAGGTACACCTGTCACCAGGCGCAATCCGGTGGCCAGACGCCGCTGGGCTGCCGGAATACGCCGCCGCCGGCCTATACGCCGGCCGGCCTGGATTCCCTGGGCATAGCGGTTCATGCGTTTTGTGTTGCAGAAATCCAGCCCGTCCAGGTATCCGGCTGCGGACAGCCCCACCCCCAAGTACTCTTCGTTGTTCCAATAGGTCAGGTTGTGGCGGCATTCCGCCCCATGTCGGGAGAAGCTGGACACCTCGTAGCGGGAAAACCCCGTTTCCTCCGCCGCTGCGACCGCTGCAGTGTAATTCCGGCTGCCGGAGAATTCCCGGGAAAGGGTGTCCTCGGGCGTTTGTTCGAGCAAGTACACGGAGAGGTGCGTGATGGGGAGGCTTCCCAGTCTGCGGATCTCTGCTCGGATGCCCGCATCGGTTTGACCGGGAATGCCGATGATGAGGTCCGTGTTCAGGTTGACAAACCCTGATTCAGCGGCCGTTGACACGGCCCGCAGGCCGGTTTCCGGTAGATGAAGTCTCCCCAGGCGGCGCAGCACGGCCTCATCCAGTGATTGCACTCCGATGCTGATGCGGTTTACCCCGCAGTGCCGGGCGCCGCGCAACCAATCCGGATTCAAGTCCTCGGGGTTGGCCTCAATTGAGCACTCCTCGGGATTCGAGAACGGGAAGTGTCGTCTGACCCGCTGCATAAGAAAATCCAATTCCCGGACAGACAGCAGCGAAGGCGAACCGCCCCCAATGTATATCGTCCGCAGCCTCAGGCTCTCATCGCGAATCATATGCATCTCACCGTCGATGAGTTTCAGGTATTCCGTCATTAGATCCGGATGGTACCGCGTGGTTGCAAAGTGGCAGTAACGGCATCGCCTTCGGCAGAAGGGAATGTGAATGTATAACCCGATTTCCCGAAGCGGCGGAACGGGGTGTTGTCGCTCAGGCTGGTTCAATCACCTTCCACTTGACCCCGTCCGGGGTGTCCAGCAATTGGATGCCTTTTTTCTGCAGCTGGTCACGGATTGCGTCTGCACGCTGAAAATCCTTTCTCGCCCTGGCTTCTTCGCGCTCCAGTATCAAGGTGTCCAGATCCGGTGATAGCGAGTCGCTTGCTTCTTTTTGCACAATCCCCAGTACGGAATCGATGCGGGCGACCAGGTCGCGGGCGTTTTTTGCGTCACGGTCATGGAGGTTGTCCAGCCGGCGGTTGATAGCGTGGATGAATTCAAACAGAACCCCCAGGGCGCCGGAAATATTGAAATCATCATCCATCTGTTCCCTGAAACGTTTTTCCCACTCAAGGATCTCCGCCGTTATCTCCGTGCCCTCTCCTTGTGGAAAATCTCGGGAAGTCAGGCCAAACAGGAAGTCCTGGATTCTCTGCCGTGCCCGGTCGGCTTGTTCAAGGGCGGAGAACGTGAAGTTCAGAAGCTTGCGATAGTGGGTTGAGAGGAGCAGGTAGCGAATGGAAAGGGGATTGTGACCCCGCTCGACCAGATCCCGCAAGGTGTGGAAATTGCCCAAAGATTTGGACATTTTTTCGCCGTCCACGATCAGGTGTTGCACGTGGAGCCAATAGTTTACAAAGGCCTCTCCGGTGGAGCATTCCGCCTGGGCGATCTCATTTTCATGGTGGGGGAAGATGTTGTCCACGCCGCCCATGTGGATGTCAAAGTGATTTCCCAGGTACTTCATGCTCATGGCCGAACACTCCAGGTGCCAGCCCGGTCGCCCTTTGCCCAGGCGATATTCCCACGCGGGCTCTCCCGGCCGCTGGCCTTTCCACAACACGAAATCGCGGACGTTCTCCTTGTCGTACTCATCGCTGTCCACGCTGCGTCCCGATTGCAGGCTGTCCGGGTCCAGGTTGGAGAGTCGTCCGTAACCGGGAAACGAAGCGATGCGAAAGTATACGGAATCCTCCTGAAGGTAGGCGTGCCCGCGCTGAACAAGGGTGTCCACCATGGCCTGCATCTGGGGAATGTGCTCCGTGGCCTTGGGGAAGATGTCGGCGGGAAGAATGTTGAGGGTCTTCATGTCCTGGTGAAAGGCCTGGATGTAGCGTTCCGTTACGGCATTCAGGGGCTGATTTTCTTCGCGGGCTTTGCGGATGGTTTTGTCGTCGATGTCGGTGATGTTCATGACGTGACGAACCTGGAACCCGCGATACGCGAGGTAGCGCTTGATCAAGTCCTCGGCCACATAGGAGCGGAAATTACCCAGGTGGGCATAGTCGTAAACCGTCGGACCGCAGGTGTACAATCCCACGGCCGGCGGGTTGATGGGGGTAAAGGTTTCTTTGCGATGACTCAACGTGTTGAAAACGGTCAGGCTCATTCTTCACTCTCGGATTTTGGCCGGGTCCGGTGGGACAAGAACCAGCGGATCTGCTTGCAGGCCCTGTCCATAACGGCGATGTCCGCTCGGGTCCAATGTGTCCGGCTCAGGGTTCGTTTAAGGGAACGATGGAATTTCCCGTTGTCGCCTTCCCGGATCTCCAGGGTTTTCATCAAGTCCCAGATGTTTTCGACCAAACGAAGAAAATCTTTGCGCTTGGCCATGGCCGGGAAGGGTTTGCGTACGGGCTGCTTGGCCGCGGCCCGGTAAATTTCGTACACGGTGACCATGACTGCTTGAGAAAGGTTGAGTGACGGGTAAGTCACCGCCGAAGGGATATAGAGCAGGTAATTCGCCAATTGGGATTCGTTGATGGAAATCCCCTTGTCTTCCCTGCCGAATACCACGGCTACTTTTTGGTTGCGCATCAAATTGGTGATAAGCTCCGCCGCTTCCCGTAGATCCAGGAAATCCTTGCGCCATTTTCCCTGTCGCGAGGTGGCGATAAACACGGCGGACATATCTTCTACGGCCTCTTGGAGCGAAAAGAACTCGCGACTGGCTTTTACTATTTCCTGGGAGCGGTAGCCCATTTTTTTTTGTTCATCCTCTTCCCGGAAGGCAACGGGATTGACCAGGCGCAGATGGGGTACGCCCATGTTTTTCATGGCACGGACCGATGCGCCGATGTTGCCCGGATTCTTGGGTTCCGTCAGCACGATATGCAGATTGTCGAATACTTCGGTCATGATTTCAGGTTTTCGCTGCCATTATAGTACAAAACAGCTGCATGGCAAAGGCAGGCCGCTAGTCATTGGACTTGAATTTGCCCCAACCGCGGGTTACCATATCACCGATGCGCATCATGCCGATGACCCAGGAGCTCCGCTCCGGTTGCGGGGGGCGGAACCAGCGCATTTATTGTGAATCAAATCGAATGTCGGGCGCGGTACGCATATCCATCGGGGCGGCAATGGCCGATCTTCCCGGGAGGTGGCAAGGTGGAAGCCGGAAAGCAGACCATCCTATGTGTTGATGACGAGCAGGTAAACCTCAAGGTGTTGAAAGCCGTCTTGGCCCCCCGGGGATATCAAGTGGTTTTTACCCAGCACCCCAAGGCGGTTCAATCCATCGTACGGGAACAATCCATTGACCTGATCCTGCTGGACGTGATGATGCCTGAATTGGATGGATATACCATCTGTCGTCAGATCAAGGAAGACCCGCAGACCCGACAGATCCCGGTGGTGATGATCACGGGGCTCTCGTCAAAAGAGGATCGCATCAAGGGGATTGAGGCCGGGGCGGACGATTTTATCACCAAGCCGTTTGACCAGGAATTGGTCTTGGCCCGGGCGCGGATGCTGCTCAAAATGAAGCAATTGAATGATCGCCTCAACCACGGTTACCTGAACATCACCCGCATGACTTCTTTTGGTGAGGAAATCCTAAAAGACTTTTCCGCCAAGGACTTTCGATTCTTTGACGTGTTGTCCGGGGTCGTCAAACAAGTCCTGCGGCAATCCGGTGATATTCAAGACAAACCGCTCATCGTGATTGTCGGCACATCCCGCCGCAAACACTGGGAATGGTATCAATTCGAATCCGCGTTCAACGAATTGTACCAAACCAAGTTGAACATCAAACTGCATGACAGCCTATCCTTGCCCGCAGCCGGGGATTCCCGGGTGTTGTATTTCAACGAAGGCGAAGCGGCGAGCAGTGGCTTGCGCAGCCTGGTGCGTATCCTGGAGTCCGAGAGCCTGCTCTCCGTACGCAACGGCATCTGTTACCTGAGTCCGGAATTGTGTGTGTTCAGCCTGAATTACGGCCGGGATGTGACGGTTTACGATGCCTCGGTTCTGAAGAGTCTGGTCATGCAGAGTCTTTTTCTGAAATCTTTGTCCAACCAGGTTTTGGAAACCGAGGACGCATTGGAGCATACGGTCCGGGCTTTGGTGCGGGCATCCGAGGCCAACGAGGAGGACCAGGGCAATCATGTGATCCGGGTAGGGGCCTTCAGTGCGTTGCTTGCTGAAACTCTGGGGCTTTCCGGGGGGTTCGTGCGCGCCATATGGCTGCAAGCCCAGATGCATGACGTCGGCATGGTACGTGTTCCGGTGCATATCCTGCGCAAGCTGGAACCCCTGAACCCGGAAGACTGGGCGGCCATCCACAAACACCCCATTTACGGGGCGCAGATCATCGGGCCCCATCCCCGTTTCCGGATGGCCCGCAACATCGCGTTGACTCACCATGAAAAATGGGACGGCAGCGGTTATCCAAACCGGTTAAAGGGGGAAAAGATCCCCCTGGAGGGCCGGATCGTATGTCTGGCGGATCATTACGACTCCATGCGCTGCGCCAAGGCATATAAAGCGGGTTTGTCCCATGAAGACGCCGTTGGTTTGATCCTGAACGGCAACGAGCGTACCCGGCCGCAACACTTTGATCCCCGGGTTCTCAAGGCCTTTCAGCATGCCGCGGATCGCTTTGCAGAGTTGTTTAAGCGACTTGAAAAACCATCCGGGGGGGGGAAATGAAGGCAGGCAAACAGACCCGTTCAGGCCGTTTCAAGCGGCTCCGAACCGCGGATCTTCCCGTGCCCGTTTTTTTGAACAACGAAGTCCGCAAACTAAAAGCCGTCATCACGCTGATCATTTACGGTTTGTTGTTGCTGCTGATCAAAACCATGTACGACACCTTGGTGGACGTTCCCCACCTTTCCATTGTGGCCATCATTATCCTGCTCGCGTTTATGCTGGTGTTCAGCGTGATCATGTTCAATCGTTTTTCACGCAGAGCCATCTCCAATATCGTTGAATCCGCGGATTCCATCCAGGAAGCGAGAACCTATGCGGAATCCATTGTGGCTTCCGTGCCGATCCCGCTCTTGGTGCTGGAAGCGGATTTGGGAATCCGTACGGCCAACCCCGCCTTTTTGTCGCGTTTCAAGTGTTCCCTGGAAGAGGTGGAGAAACAATCATTTTTTGAGCTGGATAACGGCCGCTGGAACATTGCAGCCCTGCGGGCGCACATACGACCTTCCGGGGAAGGCGGCAGTTCGGATTTCCGGCAGTTGGAGTTGGAGTTAAACGATGACGCCGTAGGGCATTGTCACCTCCTGGCGGGGGGACGGCGGGTGGAGCTGGCGGGCCAATCGCTTTTTCTGTTGGCTATCGAGGACGTAACGCCTCGTAAGATGGCTGAAATCGCCCTGAAAGACCGGACGTTGGAGTTGGAATTGGTGAACCGGGCGAAATCAGAGTTTTTGGCCAACATGTCTCATGAACTTCGCACGCCCCTGAATGCCATTATCGGTTTTTCAGAGGTGCTTAAGGACGGAATCGTGGATGGCGACCTGGCCCCTCAGCAAGAGGAGTACGTCACCGACATTTTCAACAGTGGCCGGCACTTGTTGTCATTGATCAACGATATCCTGGATATGTCCAAGATAGAGGCGGGCAAAATGAGCCTGGAGTTGGAGCCGGCCAACATTTCCAGCTTGCTGGACAGTGCGCGACGGGTGATCCGGGAAAAAGCCGTTGCCCATGGGATTGACCTTGATTTCAACGTAAACCAGGAGAGCGATACGGTATTCCTGGATGTGCGCAAATTTCGCCAGATCGCCTACAATCTCTTGTCCAACGCCGTGAAGTTCACCCCTGACGGCGGAAAGGTTTCTCTGAGCGCCCGGCAGGTATCCGCCGCAGAGATGTTCAGCCGCAATCCCGAAGCCGCACCCAACTGGCAAGGGGAGAACTTTCTCGAATTGGTGGTCCATGACACGGGGATCGGAATATCTCAAGAAGACCAAAAGCGCCTGTTTGTTCCCTTTGAACAGATTGACGGGTCCCTCAGCCGAAAGTTTGAAGGCACCGGTTTGGGGTTGACCATGGTCAAGCGTCTGACCGAGTTGCATGGCGGCTGGGTAGGCGTACGCAGCCGTACCGGGGAGGGCAGCAGTTTCAGTGTTTACCTGCCCTGGCGTCGCGACCCGGCCCCGGAGATGTCTTCCCCGGTGAGGGCCGACCTTGAGCCCCGGAAGGCGGACAGGAGGTCCCTGTCCCTGTTGCTGCTTTCCCGCAATGAGAGTTTGCGGCAACGCATCCAGGAGTGGTGTATGGTGCGGGGGCATCAAATCACCGCCTTGACCGGCTACGGGCAGGGCTGGGAATGGCTGAACCGGCACAAGCCGTCCCTTGTGCTGTTGGATGTAGAGTATCCACGGTTGGATGGGATCCGCATGCTTATCCAGATCAAGGGTCTGCCCCAGTTCAGAACATTGCCGGTTTTGTTGCTGATGGAAGTGTCTGCCGGGGGGCAAGGCGCTGTCCTGGCACCAGCGGCGTTCACCCTTTTTCCTTTCTCGCCAGACTCAATCCGGACCGTTCTGGATGGCTTGGGCCTGGCCACGAAGCCTGCCGGACCAGACGGCTTAGGTCGTGCGCTGCTGGTGGAAGCGGATGAGCGCTGGGCACATCAGGGATCGGAAGTGCTGCAGGCCCTGGGATGGGAAGTGAGTGTGGCCTCGGGCGGGATGGCCGGAGTGGATGCGGTCCTGCGGCAGGTGCCCGACCTGGTGGTGGTCAACGCGGTTCAGCCGGATATCAGCGGTTTCGAGCTGGTTCATTTGCTTGAGGAACGGCCTGAAACCCGGCAAATCCCAGTTGTTCTGGTTCTGGATCCGAATCAACCGGATGCGGACATGCATGCCATGCGCCCCGGACTGTTCGCCTTGTTGCGTCCCGGTGGAATCAACCTGGACGATGATCTTGCCGCTGCGCTGGACCGGCTTGTTCCAGGAGACGGGCAATGAGGATCCTGGTCATAGATGAAGACGCGCTGAATCTCAAGTTGACACGCACCGTGCTGGCCGCCGGGGGCCACGAGGTGCTGAGTGCCGCATCCGCGACCGAAGGGTTCAAGTCCTTGGAAAAAGAGCTTCCCGAGCTTATTGTGATGGACGTGCATTTGTCTGATATGGGTGGTTTTTCCGCCATTCAGCGCCTGAAAAGCAATGCACGGTTGCGATCAATTCCCGTAATCGCCCTCACCGCCATGGCCATGAAGGGGGACCGTGAACGCATTCTGCAGGCGGGTTTTGATTTCTATGTGGCCAAACCCATCCGCTACCGCGAACTACTTGACCTGTTGGCGGGCATCAACAAGCGAAACTCGGATCACTCCGGTTCCTGAGCACTTTTTTCGGGGTTTTTCGCTGGATCCTGTTCGGAAGTGGTTTCCGTCATGGTTCTCTTTTGTCTCCGCCAGAATCGGATCCGCTCGCCGATGGTCTTTTCAAAGCCCATTTCCCCCGGCAGAAAGAAATCCCCTGACTTGATTTTCGCGGGCATGGTTTCCATGTCCGTCGTTCGGGCGGCGAAATCGTGGGCGTACTGGTAATCTTTGCCCGCACCCTTGCGTGCGGCCAGGAAATGGGAGGGATTGATCAGGTGGAGGGGGACGGGTTCATTGGGATGGCGTTCCAACACCTTTTGCATGTGCTGCTCTGTTTTGTAGAGGGCGTTGCTTTTGGGGGCGGAGGCCAGATAGACCGTCACCATGGTCAGGAATATCTCCCCTTCGGGGGGACCGATGGCGTCAAAGGCGGCGCGGGCATCCAGGCAAATGCGCAGGGCCTGGGGGTCAGCCAAGCCGATATCTTCGGCGGTGATACGCAGCATCCGTCGCAGGATAAACAAGGGGTCTTCACCACCTTTCAACATACGGTGCAGCCAGTAAAGTGATGCGTCGACATCGGAATTTCGGACGCTTTTGTGAAATGCCGAGATCAATTGGTAGCGGTCATCTCCGGCGCGATCGAAACCCCGCAGCGATTTCTGCAGCAATGACGCCATTTCTTCCGCGTCCAGCGTCATGCCGGATTTTCCGCCGAGACGAAGAATCACCTCAAGCCCGTTTAACAGGCGCCGGGCGTCTCCTGAAGCGTAGCGCAGCAGCAACGCTTCCGCGGCGGCTGAAAATTGCGGCATATGAGCGCCCCTTTCCCGGATCAACCCGGCGGCACGATTCAGGATGGCCAGCAGGTTTTCCTCATCCAGGGGATTCAATTCAAGGATCTGCATGCGGGAAATGAGGGCGCGATTGAGTTTAAAAGCGGGATTTTCCGTGGTGGTTCCCAACAGGATGATATCACCGCGTTCCACGAAGGGAAGAAAGGCATCCTGCATGTGCTTGTTGAAATGATGGATTTCATCCACGAAGACCACCAGGGGGCGATGGGATTGCCCGCGGGCGGTTTCGGCTTCCTGCATGACCGTGCGGATCTCAGCGATACGGGATACCGTGGCGGAAAACTCCATGGACGGATACCCCAGGGTGCCGGCCAGTATTCTGGATAGGGTGGTTTTGCCGCTTCCCGGCGGTCCCCACAGGATCATTGACCCAAGCTGCTGGTGTTCCACCATGTCGGACAGAACCTTGCCGGGAGCGGTCAGGTGTTCCTGGCCGAAAACTTCCTGAATGCGGCGGGGGCGCATGCGATCCGCCAAGGGGAAAAGGTTTTCCGTGGCAAGCCCGGGTTGGCGGTCTGAATCGGTCATCTAAAGTAGTTCACGCCCCCTGCGAACAGGCCGGGTTCTTTCAGGTTGGGGATGTTGGCCGCGATGTGCGTGTTTAGGCGTTCGTTATGCCCCATTTTCCCCAGGATTCTTCCGTCCGGACTGGAAATCCCCTCCACGGCGAAGCGTGAGCCGTTGGGGTTGTGGGGATAGGCCATGGTCGGGTTCCCCTGCATATCAACGTATTGGCTGGCCAACTGCCCCCTTCCGGCCAGTTCATGGATCTGTTCGTTTGTGGCCATAAAACGACCTTCCCCGTGGGAAACCGGCACTGTGTGCACATCTCCGGGCCGGCAGTTGGAAAGCCAGGGGGAAAGGTTGGACACCACCCGGGTGCGAACCATGCGCGCCACGTGCCGGCCGATGTGGTTGTAGGTTATGGTCGGGCTGGATTCGCACAGGGGGCGGATTTCCCCATAAGGCACAAGGCCCAGCTTGATCAGGGCCTGGAAGCCGTTGCAAATTCCCAGGATCAAGCCATCGCGTTGGTTGAGCAGCCGATCAACGGCTGCGTGCACACGGGGGTTGCGGAAAACCGTGGCGATGAATTTTCCGGATCCTTCGGGTTCGTCACCGGCACTGAAGCCACCCGGAATGACCAGCATCTGAGCGGCATCGATCTCCCGGCACAACGCTGCGGTGGACGCTTCGATTTCTTTCGGATTGCGGTTCAGGAACACCAGGGTTCTGGGCAGGGCGCCGGCCTGTTGGAGCGCAAAGGCGGTATCGTATTCGCAATTGGTTCCCGGGAACACGGGAATAAACGCCCTGGGTCGTGCCGTTTTAACCGCCGCCGCGGGCCGGGTCGACGGCGCATGGAAGGGGATATCCTCCAAGGTATCCCGGGTTTCCGACTCGGTGGGAAAAATCGTTTCCAGAGTGGATTTCCATGGTCGGCTCAATTCCTCCAAGGTGATGGAGAACCGCTCCAGCTTCAGCACCTGTTCGTTTATTGTGCGGCCGATGCGCTCGGCTCCGGCGTCGCCCAGCCAGGATTCTCCCCGGTCAGGGGCAAGTTCCAGAATCATTCCCCCATAGCCCGGTTTAAACAAAGAGTGTTTTTTCGAGTCAATGGAAAGTTGGACGCCGATTCGGTTGCCGAAGGCCATTTTCGTGACCGTTTCCGCGATGCCCCCCATGCCGATTGCCCGGGCTGCCAGGATATCACCGTTGCGTATTCCCAAGTGAATCGCGGTTAGACGGGAACGCAAGCGTGCAAAATCCGGCATGTCACCCTGTCCCAGAGCCGCGGGAACAAGGTAGATCGGGTGCTCCGGAGCCTTGAATTCCGCGGAAACCGCTGCGTCCGCGGTAAGCGTGCCCACGGCAAAGGCGATTAGCGTGGGTGGCACATCAAGGTCGTTAAAGGATCCGGACATGCTGTCCTTGCCGCCGATGGCGGGGATCCCGAGTTCGGTCATGGCCGTATGGGCGCCCAGCAGGGCGCTGAAGGGCTTTCCCCATCGATACTCGTGGCTGCCCAGTTTTTCGAAATACTCCTGCAGGGAAAGACGGATATCGGTTGGTGAAACACCTACGGCGCCAAGGCGTGTCACCGCTTCCACCACCGCGTAGAGAGCGCCGTGGAAGGGGCTGCGCGTCGATAAATAGGGATCGAACCCAAAGGACATGGCCGTAGCCGTTACCGCAACGCCATTATCCAGCGGGACCCGGGCCACCATGGCATCGGCCGGGGATTCCTGGAAACCTCCGCCCAAGGGAAAATGGACGGATGCGGCACCGATGGAGGCATCAAAGTGCTCGACCAGGCCTTGTTGGGACGCGATGTTCAAGTCCGCCATCAATGCCAACCAGGTGGCTTTTTCATCTTTGCCATGGGGAACAAGTGACTGCAGCAGGCTGTTGTCCGGGCCGGTCGCCGGTTGGGCAACCCGTACCCTGGCTTGCTGGGTCGCTCCATGGGAGTCCAGGAAAGCCCGATCAAGATCCAGGATCACCCGGCCGTGCCAGTACATGCGCAAACGGTTGTTGCTGGTGACTTCGGCGATTTCAGTGGCTTCAAGGTTCTCCGCCTGCGCCGCCTGGATAAAGGCATCCACCTCAGCGGCCGCCACAACTACGGCCATGCGTTCCTGGGATTCCGAAAGGGCGATTTCAGTCGGAGTCAGTCCCTGGTATTTCAATGGAACCCGGTCCAGAAACACATCGACTCCGGGTGCCAGTTCTCCAACCGCCACCGCCACCCCGCCTGCGCCGAAATCATTGCATTTTGCAATCATGCCAAGGGCACTTGGATTGCGGAACAACCGCTGCAGTTTGCGTTCTTCCGGCGGATTGCCCTTCTGAACCTCTGCGCCCGCAGTGGTGAGGGAATGTTCGGTGTGCACCTTTGAAGAACCGGTTGCTCCGCCGATCCCGTCGCGCCCGGTACGGCCGCCAACCAACAGGATGCGATCTCCCGTTATGGGTTCACGGCGGACCACGTGTTCCCTGGGAACCGCACCGATTACGGCGCCGACTTCCATGCGTTTGGCCATGTATCCCGGGTGGTAGAGTTCACGAACCAATCCCGTGGCCAGCCCGATTTGATTTCCATATGAGCTGTATCCCCGGGCCGCCTCCGTGGTGATGCGGCGTTGGGGTAATTTGCCGGCAAGGGTGTGTTGGAAAGGGGTTCGGGGATCACCGCAGCCGGTGATGCGCATGGCTTGGTATACGTAGGCACGCCCGGAAAGGGGATCCCGGATGGCCCCGCCGAGGCAGGTGGCGGCCCCGCCGAAAGGTTCGATTTCAGTGGGATGGTTGTGGGTTTCGTTTTTAAACAGGATCAGCCATTCCCGGTCGTTGCCGTTTTCGCGAATTGAACGGATAATGCTGCAGGCGTTGATTTCGCCGGAGACCTCCATGTCTTCCAGCCTGCCGGCCTGCTTCATGATGCGCATGCTCAAGGTGGCCAGGTCCATGAGGGTGGGGTGGGTGCTGTCCAGACTGGCGGCGCGAAAATCCCGTTGGAACCGGTTGTAGGCCGTCCGGAACACCGCGGAATAGGGACCCTCATCGAATTCGATTGCATCCAGCCGGGTGCGGAATGTGGTGTGTCGGCAATGATCCGACCAATAGGTATCCAGCATGTGCAATTCAGTCAGGGTAGGCCCCCTGCCGATCTTCCGGAAATGATCCCGGATCAAGAGCAGGTCTTCCCTCCCCATTGAAAGCCCCATGCGGTTGATCCAGTCTCCGGCGCAGGTGTCTTCAAGTTGCAGCATTTCCGTCAATACGGGAACATCGTGCTCAGGGGGATTCGCAGTGGAATCCAGGCCCGAGGATTGCAGCCCCGTTTCGCGGGAATCCACCGGGTTGATCATGTATTCGCGGATGCGCTGGAATTCTTTCTCGGTGATCTTTCCGGTAAGCAGGTAAAACCTTGCCGTGGCCACCTCCGGCCGTTCGCCGCGAAGCAGGATCTGGAAGCATTGAGCCGTGCTGTCGGCTCGCTGATCGTATTGGCCGGGCAAGTACTCGACACCCAGAACCCGCTGGTCCGCTGAGCAGGGGAAATCATCCAAAAAAACATCATCCAGGGGCGGTTCAGAGAGGATGACCGGGATGGCGGCAGCCAAGTCCTTCCGGGTGATCCCGCGGATTTCATAGCGGTTGAACAGACGGACTGAAGTTAATGCTGGAATTCCCAAATGGGTGCGTAGATCTTGCAGCAACTGCTTGCCAATGGTATCAAGCCCCGTGCGCTTGCTAACGAATACATGGAAGGTGTCAGCCATTTCTGCCATTGTATCATATCTACTCGTGACAGGGTCACGCGTTGCGGTCCATCAGGTGGAGAAGGATTCCCCGCATGGTGTCGGCTTTCCCCGGGTCGATTTCACACAACATGATTTCGGTTAGTGAATCCGCCCGGGGCTGGAAAGCGTTTATGGCTCCGTATATGGCCGCCATGGCCGGCTCCAGGGGGAAGCCGAAAATTCCGGTGGAGATGGCGGGCATGGCTACGCTATGCACATCCAGATTCTCACACGTTTCCAATGCCGCCGTCACGGCCCGGGAGAGCAGCTCTCTCTCCTCCCGGCTTCCACCCCGCCAAACAGGGCCCACCGCATGGATTACCCATTTGAATGGCAGGCTGCCCGCCCCCGTATGGGTGGCGCTGCCGGTGGCCACCGGCGCCTTGAGCAGGCTCTCCTCCTGGATACGCGGTCCACCGGCGCGACTGATCAGGCCGGCCACGCCGCCGCCGTGTTGCAGATGGGAGTTGGCGGCGTTGACAATGGCCTCCACCGGGGCCTCAAGCAGGGACAAACGGCGCAGCGTGAAGCGGGGAGTCAACCCGTCGTCAAGGAGTATCATTTTCGAATCTTGAAAAGATGGCCTGGATGCCGGCCAGCAACTGGTCCGGCGCGAAAGCGGCCTGCAGTTCGTTTTCAGGGCATAGTTCCAGGATGGCCGGATCCTTCAGGATCAACTCCCGGAAGCCGCGCTTCTCAGTCCATGAGCGCATGGCGTTGGCTTGTACAAGTTCATAAGCTTTCTGGCGCGAGACGCCCCGGTTTACGAGCAAAGTCAAAACGGATTGAGAGAAGTAGACCTCATTGGTTATCTCCATGTTGCGGCGGATGTTTTCCGGATAGACAACCAGATGCGCCATGATGTCTTGGATTTCCCGCAACATGAAAGTCGCCGTGTGAAAGGCGTCGGGGAAGATCACACGTTCGTTGGAGGAGTGGGAGATATCCCGCTCATGCCACAACAGGTTGTTTTCCATGGCCACGGCTACATGGCTGCGCAGCAGGCGGGCCAAGCCTGAGATGCGTTCGCAACGAACGGGGTTGCGTTTGTGCGGCATGGAGGAAGAACCTTTTTGGCCGCTGGTGAAGGGTTCCTCCATTTCCAACACCTCGGTGCGCTGGAGGTGGCGGATCTCCAGGGCCATTTTTTCAATGGCCGTGCCCAGGCTGGCGAGTACGTAGAAGACTTCCATATGGCGGTCCCGCTGGATGATCTGGGAGGATACGCGGCAAGGGGTCAGCCCGAGTTTCTCCAGGGCCATGGACTCCCCTTCAGGCGGGAAGTGGATGTAAGTGCCGACGGATCCGGAGATTTTGCCCACGGCCATTGTTTCCCGCGCCTGTTCGAGGCGCCGGATATTGCGGCCCACTTCCTCGTACCAGAGAAGAAACTTGATGCCGTAGGAAATCGGCTCTGCATGGATGCCGTGAGTGCGACCGATGCCCATGAGGTCCCGCCATTCTCCGGCCTTGCCCAAGAGGGTGCGGTGGAGTTTCCGGGTTTCCGCCAACACCAGGTCCATGGACTCCAGGATCAACAGGGACAGGGCGGTATCGACTACGTCATAAGATGTGATGCCTTTGTGAATATAAGCCGAATCCGGCCCCACGTGTTCTTCAACAGAGGTCAGGAAAGCGATCACGTCGTGTTTGACCACGGTTTCAATGGCGTCGATCCGTTCAATATTGAAGCCGGCTGAGCGCTGGATATGCGCCATGCTTTCGTCCGGAACCCGGCCCATCTGGTGCCAGACCTCCGTTATGGCCAACTCCACGTCCAACCAGCGGCGGTAGCGGTTTTCGCGTTCCCAGATCCGGCTCACCGCGTCCACTCTATAGCGCTCGATCATGTTGTTCTCCTTGAGCGGCTGTTAACCGCAAGAGTTGCCCTGATTATAGTCCCGTGGAGGGTAAAGCTCAATGGCGTTGCGGAAGCGAAGACGTGATCGGATGAAGCGATTGCGCCACCAGTTCGCGGTAGCGTTCGGGGGAGTAGTGGCGTTGGCAGAAAGCCACTGCGGCATCGGCAATTGCACGCCCCTCTTGGCTGTCCGCGCGCCGGATGCCTGCCGCCAAAGCTTCGGGGTTGGGGTCGGCGAGGATGGCGATTTCCGGAGTCAAGGTCTGGGTGTGGGTGTAGAGGTTCGTGGCCACCACGGGAATGCCGCTTTTCAGGTAGGCGTAAACCTTCAGCGGGATGTTGGTTCCATGGGAGCGGGGCGAAACCAGGACATGCGACAGGTGGAGGTAGTAGGGAATCTCCTCATAAGGTCGGCGGCAGGCGAATAAGATCCGGTCTTCAATGCCCCGTTCCCGTGCGTTACGCCGCAGCGTCTCGACTTGAGATGGATTTCCACCGACCAGAACCAGGTGGAAACGGTTTTCCAGAAACTCCAGGCTGTCGAGCAGCAGGGGGATCCCCTGGTAGTGTTCAAGGGTTCCCGTGTAGGTGACAATGCGGCGCTCCCGGGGCAGGCGCCGGCGAATCACTTCCAGGGTGTCCGCGTCCAACTCGTCCGGCGATTCGTCCATGAAGTTCTCGATGAGGGTCAGTTTCCGCGGTTCCGTCATGGAAGCGGCGTGATCAAACAGGGATTTGCAGATTACGATGACCGCTTTCGCCCGCTTCAACGTCCAGCGTTCGTTGGCGGCAAACAGGCTGCGGATCAAGCCTGAGCTGGTAAACTGAAAATTGTCCATCTGCTGGACCAGGGAGGAATGCATGTCGTATAGATGGGGAATCCGAAAAACACCTCCCAGGAGGGTGCCGAAGAAGGAGGCCTCCTCGTGGGTATGAATCATGTCGTAGCGCCGCAGCAAGAGACGCTTCAAGGTGGAAAAGAAGAGCAAGAGGTCAAGCACCAATTTGTTTGCCGACGGCCCGGTTTTGACCTGCCGGATCCAGAAAGGCCGCAGGCAACGGAAAATGCGCAATCCCGGGATGGACTTGTCGGCGCCGATGGGGTAAGTGACCAAGTCCACCTGGTGTCCCAGGTCCGTCAAGGCCCGGATCCGGTAGTACTCGGAAAAAGGTGTGCCCCGCGGTTCAAAAAAGGGTTCAGGGGCGATCATCAAGATTTTCATGGTGGTCGATCCCCAATGTGGAGCGGATGGAGTAGGTGGTTTTTTTAAGGCCTTCGTGGTAAATCTTGGTGAGCATCTCGGCGATCAATCCCAGGGTAATCACCTGGAATCCCAGGAAAATCATGAGGATGGTTAAAAAGAGCAGCGGGCGTCCGGCAATGGGCTGGCGGTAGATGTACTTGATCACCGTCAGGTAGATTCCGGAGAAGAAACCGGCCAAAAGCATCAACAATCCGATGCCGCCGAATATCTGCAGGGGGCGGTGAGCGTAAGACAACAGGTATTTGATGGTGATCAGGTCCAACACCACCCGAAACGTCCGGCCCAGGCCGTACTTGGATTTCCCGTATTTACGTGCCCGGTGGTGAACCGGAATTTCAGTGGAGCGGATGCCCATCCGGGATGCAATGGCGGGGATGTAGCGGTGCATCTCTCCGTACAAGGTCAGGTTCTTGACCACTTCCCGGCGAAACCCCCTGAGGGTGCAGCCGTAGTCGTGCAACTTGACCTTGGTGATAAAGGAGATCAACTTGTTGCCCAGAAAAGACGGCACAATCCGGGTCAGGAATTTGTCGCGGCGGTTCTTGCGCCAGCCGTTCACGATGTCGTACCCTTCGGCCAATTTGTTTAAGATCTGGGGTATATCCGCGGGATCGTTCTGCAGGTCCCCGTCCATGGTGATCACCAGGTCCCCGCGGCAGAGATCAAACCCCGCTGAGATGGCTGAACTCTGCCCGAAATTCTTGCGGAATTGGATGACCCGTACCCGGGGGTCCCGGCCGTGCAAATCCTGGAGGACTTCCAGCGAGTGATCCGTGCTGCCATCGTCGACAAACAGAATCTCCAACTCCAAGTCAAGGGAATTGGTGGCGGAAACGATCTCCTCGTAGAGGGGCCGGATGTTTGGTTCTTCATTGTAAACGGGTACAATGACCGATAAAAGGGTTTGGGCCATAGCCATTTTTAGCATATTTCTCAGGGGTTGACAACCTGGCATGCTTTCTCTTTGAATGCCTCGGCATGGTTGCATTTTTATCTGTTGGGATGTATTTTATATCCGAAGTGTGTGCACGACTGTGCCCGCGCCGCTGAGTGCAGGGACTTTCCGAGGAGCCATTATGCAGGAATTGGAAGTGTTGAAGCAGGAATTGGGCAGCATGATCAGCCAGCCCGATTCTCCGGAGCGGTTCTCAACGGCAATTACCGCCCTGGCCGTTACCTTGATGCGGATATTTTCACTGGAAGACACGGAACTGGCCATTTTCCTGAGCAACGCGGAAAAGACTTTTCTTTCCTTTGCGTATCCTCCCTATCTTGTGGATGCCGGAATCATTCCGGTGACCTCCGCGGATGCCGTGGTGGCACAGATTTTCCGCATGGGACGACCCGTAATGGAAAACAACTTCATGCAGCAGAAGCACCTTTCCATTTTCGAGACCGTCAAAGCGCCAGGCAAGACCATTTACCCCATATGCAAAATGCTGGGGGTTCCGCTGGGTGAAGGAACGGAGCGGATCGGCGTCATCGAGTTGTCCCGCCGGGCGGCCTCGTACGCGGAGGCGGGCCCTGATTTCACGGCCATGGATTTGGAAAGACTCAAACAACTGACCCGGGAACTGACGCCCTACCTCATCAAGTTGATGCCGCAGGATTTTCGGGGGAAACTTTCATGAGGGACCAGCTGAAACGGATCCTGGAAGCAAAATCGGTGATCCGTGACCGCGAATTCACCCTGGCGTCAGGTCGCAGGAGCCGCTTCTACGTGGATGCCCGCATGACCACCTTGGATCCTGACGGGGCCTACCTGTCCGCCCGCTTGTTTCTGGATATGCTGGACCGGTACCCGGTGGATGCCGTGGGCGGGTATGCCATCGGCGCCGATCCCATCGTGGCCGCAATTTCCGTTGTCAGTCGCATTGAGGGCGCCCCGTTACCGGCTTTTATTATCCGCAAGCAGGCCAAAGCCCATGGGACCGGTAAGGCCATTGAGGGCAATTTCCCGGCGGGGGGCAAAGTGGCCATTTTTGATGACGTGGTCACATCCGGCGGCTCGATCCTGAAAGGGGCAAAGCTTGTTGAGGCCGCCGGCGCCCGCGTAGCCGTGGTCATGGCCCTCATCGACCGCCAGGAGGGTGCGCGGGAAGCCATCACCGCGGCGGGATATCCTTTTGTGGCGTTGTTTACCAAAGCGGATTTCGGGATTTCCGAATAATCCCGGCTTCAGCTGCGACCTTCCAACCGGGCAATGGCCGCAACCACCAGGGCATGCATTTTATCCGTTGTGGCCAGTATGCCGCGGTTTCGCTGCAATGTCTTGCCGGCACTGAAGTCCAGCGGCCTTCCTTGAATATCGGACACCTTGCCGCCGGCCTCCGTGACGATAAGGCTGCCTGCCGCGTGATCCCAGATTTTTTCCTTGTAGTCCGGGGTGTTCGGGTGGGGAATGCGCAGGTAGATCTCGGCATCGCCGGAGGCGACGACCGCGTACTTTACCTGGCTGTCCATGCGTACAGGATTGCCGCGGATTCCCAATTCACGGGCTACAGCCAGTTGCAAATCCGCATGGCTGTGGGCGGACACGTAGCTTTCCACGAATCGCATCTGGGCCGGATCTTTGCGTGAGGATATCCGGCAGGGCCCTTGTTTTTCTTCGCCGAAGTATTCGCGCCACGCGCCTTGTCCAAGAACGGCGGTCACCATGCAGCCGCCGGCTGCCTGCGACTCGGGCGGGGCCAAGTTCGGGCACCCCAATATGCCCAGTTCCACCCGGCCGTTATTCACCAGAGCCAGGGCAACCGCGTATTGTTCTCCCCGCAGAAAGCCTTTGGTGCCGTCAATGGGGTCCAGGGTCCAGAACAGATTTTCGGTTGATCGGGTTCCCAGGTCAATGAGGTCGAAGATTCGGTCGGGGTTCAATCCCGATGATTCTTTTGCAGAATCCAAGTAAAAGGCCAGGCGGTCGCGGATTGCTTTGTTTTCGGGACGTTTTAACACCGCGGCGTTTTCCTCGGCCACGATGGGAATTTCCGGAAATTCCCGGTGCAGCATCGAGCATATAATGGCTTGGGATGCGAAGTCCGCCACGGTTACCGGGCTGCGGTCCGCTTTGGTCAGGGTGTCGGCTCCGGTCATGTCCGCCTGGACTCGACGGGTGATCTCCATGGCCGCGGCTACGGCCCGGCGCGCGATCTTTAGTTCGGTTTCATGCATTGGCTGGCCTCGCTTTCCCTTATTCTCTGGTTTTCCCGGCTGGAGCTGTGGGCGTCAAGGAGCCATTATCAATGGAAACCCCGGGCCTGTCAACCTCGGGGTCAATCGCCCCGCCGGCGCCACAGCCGGCGGCATTTGCGCAAAGTTTGGCGGCAAAACAGTCCGCTGAAGAGCGCGTAGCCGCCGTAACACGCCGCTATCGCAACCCATGGCGGGGGCTGGTCGTGAAAACGATGCAGGTAGTAAGTGGCGATGGGGTAGGCGAACAACGCCAGAGACAGCACGATGAATCCAAGGGAAATCAGCATGAAGGTGATTCCGGAGCGGCTGAGCAGCAGGTTCTCCGCTGTTTCATTGGCCCCGGGCAACACCTCCAGGCCGTAGCGAAAAGCCAGCAGGCTGAGAAAAATCAGGGCGGGGATCAGGTAAACCAGGCCGGTCCAGAGCATGAACGCATCCAATTTCAGCAGCCAGTATCCGGACAAGTATATTCCCAGACCCAATGCGACTTGGGGAGGAATGTAAGCCAGCATCTTGGCCGTCAACAAGGCGTCGCGCGGTGCCGGCGAGGCCAAGACGTGTACCAGACCCGCACCCTCCAGGGGCATGGCGGGGAAGGCGAAGCGGCTGTTCAGTCCAGCGATGATAAAGGCCGTCATGCCCATGTTCAAGAAAGCGGTCAGAATCCCCATCCCGCCCTGGTCGTTGGGAATGGAGCGGATGTTGAGGATAAACACGATGGTGATGGCCACGATGATGAACAACTGTGACCATTGATCCGGGCTGCGTCGAAAGGTAAGCGTTTCTTTTCGCAAAAGTGCACGCAGAATTGACCGGGCGGGTTGCCTGCGGCGGTTTCGGGGTCGGGAGCGGCGGGAAAAGTGGATTTTATCCAGGAGGGTCAGGTAAAGTCGCTTGCGAATCAGGGTCAATGCGGCCATCATGATGAGTGTCGCGCCGGCTAGCAGGCAGGCGTACAGGGCGAATCTCCCCAAGTTCCCCTGAGATGCCGCCGCCATGGCATTGGAGAACCAGTGGAATGGCGTTGCCGACATGCCTTTGATCTCAAAACCCTGAATGTAGGTCATCAGATCCTTGATGGCTCCGGGACGAAAAAAACGTTCCGGTTGAGCCAGGCGCAGAATCACCACCACGCCTGAAATCAACAACACGCCAAGGAGTGACAGGGCCGGCTGCAATCGGCGGATGGAGATGAACAGGGGAACCACCATCCCCAGCACAATTCCGCTGAGTGCCGCAGTCAATAAAAACAACCCGAAAGCCAGGATCATGGCCGCCAATCCCCCGGAGCCGTGACCGAAATGAACGGCGTATCCCGTCAGCACGGGCAAAAAAAACAGCACGGCCATGGCGGTACTGGACAGCAGGGTGTCCATGGTTTTCCATAAAAAAAGTCGGCCATGCGGCAGCGGCGAAGCGAGGAGCAGCGGGATGTCCGGCGCCAAAAAGAATTGGCCCAATGTGGCGATCATCGACGACAGCACGATCATGGCAAACAGGATCATGCTGACCATGAAGAGGATCTTCTCCGCCATGAACAAGCGGAAAAAATCAGGGAAATCGCCGATCCGGGCGAGGGCGCCGAACATTTGCAGGCTGCCCCAGGTCATGGCGCCCAGGATAAAAACGGCGATTGCCAGCAACGTCAGGGGTTTCCCTTTGGGGGTGTGTCGCAGGGTGTTGCGCAGGCGCCGTAATTTACGGGACCAATAGATCATGATTGGTTACTGTACGGGTATACCATTCTTCCAGGTCAGGACTCCCGGGGGCGCACCAATCCGTCCGGGTGATTTCCCGGTGAATGCGTCCGTTGACGATGATACCGATGCGGTCAGCTACTTCCGCCGCCAGGGAGAGGAGATGGGTGGCGAACAGGATCGCCGTTCCCCGTTGGGTTTCCTTTTTCAACAGGGCCTTGACCTTGCGGCTGACCAGGGGATCCACTGAAACCAGCGGCTCGTCCAGCAGGAGAAGTTCCGGGCGCACGCTCAATGCCTGGGCAAGCAGAAGTTTTTGGCGGGTACCCGTGGAATAGAGCTCCACCGGTTCGTGGCGATAATCACTGAACTCCAGGTGTTCGAAGAGGAAGTCAAGCCTTGGCATGCGCTCCGCCGCGGGGATTCCATACAGGTCGGCAAAAAACAGCGCGTGCTCCTCTCCGGTCAGTCGGGAATACAGGAAGGGTTGCTCGGGCACGTAAGCCACCCGGCGCCGGCATTCCGGATCTTCGCGCCGATATATACTTCCGTGCATACGGATAGCGCCCTCGTCGTGGGCGGTCAATCCGGCCAGGATCCGCAAGGTAGTGGTTTTTCCGGCACCATTGGGTCCCAGAAGGACGTAAATCTCACCTGCCGAGACATCAAGGCTGATGCCCGCCAAGGCAGTGCGGCTTGGATACCGCTTGGTTACGTCACGCATGTTTAGCATGGAGGTACCGTACTGCACACAATACCACAGGTTGGATTCCATGGGCCAGCCGCGGTTGTTGCATCATGCCGTTCATCTGGTATAATCGGTCTTACCGCTCTCTTTTGCTTCCCGTACCGGCGGCCAACCGGTATCGGCCCACAGGAGGAAACAATGAAGGTTCTGGTATTGAACGCAGGCAGTTCTTCAATAAAATTCCAGTTGATCGACGTGGAACGTGAAACGGTGATGGCCAAAGGCCTTATCGAGCGGGTGGGCTTCGATGACGCCATTTTTTCATATCAGGCCCCTCCAAGAGAAAAAACCAAACAAACGATCTCCATTCCGGACTACCAGACGGGAATCCACCTGATCAAGGAGACCCTGGTGGCACCCGACAGCGGCGTCATTGCGGACATGAGCCAGATTGAAGCCGTGGGGCATCGCATTGTTCACGGTGGAGAGGATTTCTCTGATTCCGTGGTCATCGACGACAATGTGATCCGCAGCGTGGAAAAGAACATTGAACTGGCACCGCTGCACAACCCGCCCAACCTTTTGGGTATCCGGGCCGCCAGGGCTGAATTGCCGGATGTGCCCATGGTGGGGGTTTTCGATACGGCTTTTCACCAGACCCTGCCGGAACGGGCGTTCGTGTACGCATTGCCGTATGATTACTACGAGAAAAAACGCATTCGGCGTTTTGGGTTTCATGGCACTTCGCATCAATACGTGGCGCAGCGGGCCGCGCAATTCTTGGGGAAGGATCTTGAAACCCTGCGCATGATTACCCTGCATCTGGGCAACGGCTGTTCCATCACCGCCATTGACGGGGGACGTTCGGTGGACACCAGCCTGGGATTTGGAACCATGTGCGGCATGCCCATGGGGACCCGGGCCGGAGATGTTGACCCGGCCATACTCCTTTACCTGCAGGAAAAGGAAGGGCTTTCAACAGCGGATATTCAACGCCTGCTTTACAAGGAGAGCGGAATGCTGGGCGTCTCGGGTGTTTCGCCGGATATGCGTGAAGTAGAGGACCTGGCCGCTGAAGGGCACCCCCGGGCCAGTCTGGCCCTTGACGTGTTCGCTTACGCGGCCCGCAAATACATCGGCGCCTATGCCGCGGCCCTTGGGGGCTTGGATGTGCTTGTGTTCACCGCAGGCGTGGGCGAGAATTCGCCCATCCTGCGTGAGATGATCTGCCGGGACATGGATTTTCTCGGTATATCAGTGGATGCAGACAAGAACGACTTCAAGGGAAAACTGCGGGAGATTTCCGCTCCTTCCGCCCGGGTACGCACCATGGTTGTCCCCACCAACGAAGAGTTGATGATCGCCAAGGAGACGTTCCGGCTGGTGCGCGCATCGGCGTGATTGCGATGATGGCCTCATGAGCCGGCTAAGTTTTTCCCCTTTGGATCGTTCCGCCCTGGCGGCGCGGGGGATTTCAGAACGGGATGCGCAACGCCAGGCGCAATGGCTGTTGCAGGGCACGCGTTTCATGAACCTGGCTCGCCCCGCGGTTGTCGGCGACGGCATCATCAGGCTGACCGATGAAGAGGCTGATCGTTCGGCCGCCGATTATGCAACTCGCCTGGATCAGATCCGGGTGACCAAGTTCGTTCCCGCATCCGGTGCCGCCTCCCGCATGTTTTCCTGTCTACTGGGGTTCCTGAACAATCGCTTCGAAATCGATTCACGGCGATTGGCGGCGGAAACTCCGCCGGCCTCCGAAGCGGGAGCGTTTCTTTATGAGTTCTTTTCGGGATTGAAACGCGGCGGTTTCGCCTTTGACCGGGAATTGGATTCGGCCATGCAACGCACCGGCGGCTCTTTGTTCCAGGCCCTCCAGAATCACGAATACCGCAGAATTCTCACCACGCTTCTATGCCCGGAACACCTGGGATATTCCCGCCTGCCCAAGGCGTTGATTCCCTTTCATCGCAGCCGGGGCCGGGCCCATACCCCCCTGGAGGAACATTTGCTCGAGGCCCTGGCTTACGGCCGGGGCCGTGACGCTGTTTGCCGGGTACACTTTACGGTGAGCCCGGAACACCGGGATGCCATCGAATCCCTGGTGCAGGGCGCCATAAAGCGACTCGGCTCCCAGTTGGAAGCCTTTGACGTGCGGTACAGCGTCCAGGATCCGGCGACGGACACCATCGCCATCACGCCGGAAGGCATGCTTTTCCATGATGAATCCGGGGAATTGCTGTTGCGTCCAGGCGGACACGGGGCCTTGATCCGCAACCTGGACTCCCTGGATTCAGACCTGGCCTTCATCAAGAACATCGACAACGTGGTACCGCCGAGCCGTACCGCAGGTTCCGTGTACTGGAAAAAAGTGCTGGGCGGTTTCTTGCTTCGGCAGCAAGACCGGGTGTTTCGCCGGTTGCGCGCGCTGGCCGACCATGCTCCGGACGCCATGGCCGCGGCGGAGCGATATGCCCGGGAAGAACTCGGGCTCTCCATTCCGGCGGACCTGAACGACGCCGGGCGTTTCCTCTGGCTGTCGAAGCTTCTGAACCGCCCCATCAGGGTCTGCGGAATGGTGGAAAATCGAGGTGAGACCGGGGGCGGTCCGTTCTGGGTCCGGGATGACCGCGGCGTGTTGTCCTTGCAGATCGTTGAGTCGGCCCAGATCAACCAGGACGATGCCGGCCAGGTCGCGGTGGTGAAAGCATCCACCCATTTCAATCCCGTTGACCTGGTTTGCGGATTGCGTGATTTCGCGGGGCGACGTTTCCCCCTGGGCAACTATGTCAATCCGGACACCTATTTCGTGACGGCGAAAACCCGTGGCGGTCGTCCATTGAAAGCCCTTGAATGGCCGGGGTTGTGGAACGGCGCCATGCATGACTGGTTGACTTTTTTCGTGGAAATTCCGGTGTCTACTTTTACGCCGGTCAAAACCGTCAACGACCTTTTGCGGGCAGAACACCAGAATTTTTCTCGGGAATGAAACCCCGCTGTCTTACCGGGTGTCTAAAGCTCCAAGGCAACGCTATTGGATCCCGTCCGTATTGACGCATAAACGCGGCAAACGTATAATGCCACTGTTTCAAGTGGATTTCGGGCCGTTGTGGCTCTGCCTGTGAGGAGGTCAAAATGAAACGTATTGCCTGGATTGCCGGAATCAGTTTTGCATTGGGGGCACTTTTCTTTGCCCTGACCTTTGGCTTTTTGCAAAAATCCGATAACGATAACGTTTCACTCGCCCCACAGGTCGTACGGGCTCAATCCACACAGGTGCAGCCCTCTTTGAACTTCGTTCCCCTGGTTCGGAAAGTCAAACCCGCCGTGGTCAAGGTCGTTTCCGAGGCCATCGTGGAACAGCGCCGTTCTCTTTTTGGAGACGACCTGTTTGATCGTTTCTTTAACACCCCGCGGCGGAGACAGCGCGTATCCGGGGTCGGCACCGGTTTTGTGATCTCTCCGGACGGCGACATCGTGACCAATTACCATGTGGTGAAAAACGCCATCAAGATCAAGATCATCGACCTGAAAGGCAAGGAGTACACCGCCAAGAAAATCGGCACGGACCCCAAAACCGATTTGGCCCTGCTGAAAATCGATGGCCGCAACCTACCCCATATCGAACTCGGTGATTCTTCCCGCGTGGCCGTGGGCGAGTGGGTGCTGGCCATCGGCAATCCCCTGGGCCAGGACCTGAGTGTTACTTCGGGCATCGTTTCAGCCAAGGGCCGGGAACTGGAAGGGCTGGATGTCGATTTTCAGGATTTCATCCAGACCGACGCCCCCATCAACCGCGGCAATTCCGGGGGACCGCTGGTCAACCTGGAGGGCAAGGCCATCGGCATCACCTCGGTGATCTTGTCTCCCAGCGGCGGCAACATCGGGATCGGTTTCGCCATACCCTCAAACATGGCCAAGCGCGTCATCGCGGATCTCAAGAAATCCGGACGCGTGGTCAGGGGATATCTGGGTATCAGCATGAACGAGATCTCCGATGCCGAGGCCAAGGACTACGACCTGCCTGAGGGCGGCGTCCTTGTCCTTACCGTGGAAGACAACTCGCCGGCCAAGGCAAGCGGCCTGCAGCGTTATGATCTGATTGTGGGTTTCAACGGCAAGCCCATTGAGTCCATGGGGCAGTTCCGCAACCAGGTGGCGGAACTGCGACCCGGAACCAAGATCAACTTGACCGTGGTTCGCCGCAAAGAGAGAAAACAGATTTCCATAACAGTGGGAGAAGCGCCGGATTCCCTGAAAGTTCGCTTGGACAGTGACGATGAGACCGGCGAAGTAATGGATCTCGGCATGGTGGTGATCAACAACAGTCCGGCCCTGGCCCGGCGTCACAACCTGAAGACAGACAAAGGCATCGTGGTGACCGAGGTGGAACGCGGCGGCACCGCCGCGGAAAACGGCTTGCGTCCCGGTGACGTGATCCTGGGAGTCAACCGCAGTGATGTCGAGTCCGTACGCCAGTTCCGGGAGTTGATCTCCGGCAAACGCCAAGGGGACCGTTTCTTCATGTTCGTCAACCGGGCCGGCAACGAGTTCCCCGTTCGCTTTAAATTCTAGCCCGGATTTCTCACAACGATCCGCTGCAATGGCGGATATGGCTGCATCGACAGCGTTAGGCTCGGTCTTTTTCCTCAGCCATAGCGCTGCTATGCCTTCGGAGAATTCCGGTCGCCTGCCTTGTCGCGACCCCCATCTACGCCATTTCGCGACAATCCTTGCAAGAAATCCGGGCTACTCGGTCATCAGGGCCACGGCCACGGCGCCCTTGCCGGCGTTGGCCCCGACCACCGGTGAGATGTCAATGGTGTAAAACGGGGCTTTGCCCGTTTCCTCCTTGATCAAATCGGCGAACCACGCGGCGTCCCGGGGATTGCGGGCATGGAGCATCACGTAGTTCCAAAGGTCCCCGCGTTCCAAATGCCGGCGGATATGCCGCAATACCTTGCGCATGTTGCCTTTCTGGCTGAAGGCTTTGTCGTAGAGCACGGACTTGCCTGCGTTGTCCAGTGAAATGATGGGCTTGAGGTTCATGCGCCGGGCCAGCCATCCTTTCAGCGGACTGACCCGTCCGCCGCGAACCATGAACTCCATGGTCTTGACGCTGACCAGGATGCGGGTGCGCTCCCGCCAGGAGTTCACCTGACTCACCACTTCATCGTGGTCCGCTCCGTTGATGATGGCCCGGGCCGCCCGGTACACGATCAGTCCCAGCGAGCCGGAGAGCTGCCGCGAATCGATTACGCTTATCTTCTTGCCGGTTTCCGCGGCGACTTTCTCTGCCGCGAGGCGGCTGTTCTGCCAGGTCCCGCTTAATTGCCGGCTCACATGTACGGCTACGACCGACCGGTAGTGGGAAGCCAGGAAACGGTACAGGTTCTCGAATTCACGGTATGCCGGTTGAGAGGTGGTGGGGAAGTGGTCGGACGTTTCCGCAAGTCCGTAGAAATGGTCCGGCGTCATGGTCACTTTGTCCAGGAAGCGGGTATCTCCGAAATGCAGGTTCATGGGTACCATGTGCACCTGCATCTCCTGCATGATTTCCAGGGGCAGATCGCAAACCGAGTCGGTCACCAGGGCGATATCGGCTTTGCGATGGTTCATCACCTGGTGCTGCATCATCATGTCTTCGGCTTTCTGGCGGGTAATGCGCCCGAAGGGGAGCAAGGCGGCGAACACTTCAGCCGGATCGTTGCTGTGGATGTGCATGCGCAGTTTCTCCGGACTGCCCGCCAGTACCAGCGAATCGCCCAGGCCGTTCACTGCGGAACGAACCCGGTCCATATCCATGGCGTTCCCCTCGAGGATGGCCTCCGTGCAAAAGCGGTATTGCGGCGGACCGGAGTGCCGGGGTTCGTTAAGCGCCGGCGGCGCCGGTGTGCGGCGGATGGAGCGCAGCAATGCCTTGGGATTACGGGCTTTGAGGTATTCCGTGATGCCTTCCAGGAAGAACACAAAGCCCTGGGCCCCGGCATCCACCACCTTGTTTTGGCGCAAAACCTTGAGTTTCTCCGGAGTCTTCTTCAAGGATTGTGTGGCGGATTTCAGGGATTCAGTGATCACCTGGATAAAATCGTCGCGGCTTTCCTTGAGGCTGTCCACGTGTAGGATCCAGTCTCTCATCACCGTGATGATTGTTCCCTCCACGGGGCGTTCAATGGCCTTGAGGGCGTAATGGAAAGCCCGGTTGATGGCCGTGGAGAAACGCTTGACATTGATCTGGTGGCCGCGGATCTTTTGGCTGAAACCGTATAAAAACTGGGCCAGGATGATGCCGGAATTTCCCCGGGCGCCGTCCAAAGCCGCGCTGGCCATGGCGTCGGCGGTGTGCTTCAGGGAGCGTTGCGGCCGGGTCTCGTCCAGGATATGCCGGACAGTGGCCGCCAGGTTCGTGCCCGTATCTCCGTCGGGAACGGGGAATACGTTGATGCGGTTCATGTACTGCTGGTGGGCCAGAATTTTGCTTGATCCGGCGGCGAAAGCGGTATACAGAATGTGTCCGTTGATATGGGTCAGGCGTCGCAATTTTGTCGATGGATTGATCGTGGGCATGGATATTCCTCTCGAATCCGGATTCAATATACCCTGATTCGATCTTATTTTCAATGCAGAAGTTCTTCCGGTATAATTCCCGTATGGCATTGTTGCGGCTGAGGGATCGAAGGATTGTGGTGACCGGGGCTTCATCGGGGCTGGGGCGGGCGCTGGCCATGCACCTGGCACTTCGGGAAGGTGCGCACCTGTGGATTTGCGCCCGTCGCGAATCATTGCTGGACGAGCTGCAAAAGGAAATCCGCTCCCGGACGAACGTGGATGTAAAGGTCATTGTCACAGACCTGTCCCAACCGGCGGATCGCCGCGCCTTGCTGAAGGCCGTGGCGGCTGACGACAGCGTGTCCGGCCTGATCAACAACGCGGGTGTGACCCGCTACGGCCCCATGGTGTATGCGGACTGGGACGTATTCGACGTCATGATGGCGGTCAACCTTGCGGCCGTCATGGAGTTGAGCCTGGGATTTGTTGAAATCATCCGCCGGCGGGAAAAAGGTTTCCTGTTGAACGTGACCAGTGAAGCGGCGTTTGTGCCCACGCCCTACCAAGGTGTCTACTCAGCCACCAAGCACGGTGTCCAGGCATTTACCGATGCCTTGCGCATGGAGTACAGCCGAACCCCGGTGTTTATCGGCACTTTTGTTCCCGGGGGGATCCGCACGGACATGATTTCGAAATCCGGTCTGGATCAGCGTATTTCCCGGGACAGCCGGTTAAACATGACGCCTGAGCGGGCGGCCGCGGCCTGTGTCCGGGGACTGAAACGCCGGCGGCCGCTAACGGTGCCGGGGCTGCTTAACCGGGCCAACCATCTGGTGACCCGGTTGATGCCCCGAAACTGGGTGTTGCGTGCCGCCGAGAAGCTTTACCGCCCGCCTTCCTGATTCCTCTGTCCGCAGCCATCCTTTCTGCGGCGTATTCATTCTTCGGCGCGCGGCCAGGCGCGACTTCAGGTCAATCCAAGCAATATTTATTGGTTAGGGCTGCTTTCTTGAGTAATGGAAGATCATGCGCATCACCGCTTCGCGGCAAACCGGGCAGTAATCAAGGGTATTGCGGCTGAACATGATGCAGTCAATGGTGGGGCGGTACATGCCTTCGGAAGCGTACATGGCGCCTTCGAAGGCCCCGACTACGCCCTGGAACTCTTGGCGCTGCAAGTGGGCCGCCCGCTTGGCTCCCGGCAGCTGGTCGTAAAGCTCTTTTTCCCAGGGGGTGGGGATCCGGGTTCCCGGAGTGACCATCTCTTTCCATTTCAGGTTTGGCGGGTCCAGCAGGGCGGTGACATTGGGCTCCAGGGGCTCCACCCCCGGGGGGACGAATTCGTTGTAGGAAACCTGGGATGAGTAGTACTCATCTCCCAGACCGGCGAAGGAATGGCCGAACTCGTGCAGGAGCAGGTAAGCGCTGGCCCGGCTGTCGCTTGTGAACACGCAGTATTGGTTGTAAATTCCACCGCCGCCGTATCTTTCGTGGTTTACCATAACGATGACCACATCAAATGGCACCCGGGACAAGGCATTTTGCAGCCGGCGGTTGTCTTCCACCAGCAAGTACCGTGGCAGGTCCAAGGCGTTAAAGGAGGCTTCCACCGCGGTGGCACGGTACTTTCCCTGGCGGGGTTCGTCACAACCGGAGTCCCGGGAGGGGGGGAAAACGCCGTAAAGGTTGAAGCGGCTTTTGTTGGAGCGGTAGGGTTCGCGGTTGAACAGGATCTCACTGGCGCGGGCGAAATCCCTTTCCAACTTGGCCCGGTCTTCCAGTCGGTAGCCTTCCGCCACCAGGGCGATGTCGACGCAATTGTGGGGATGGCCGCCTTGCACCAGGTTTTTCACCTGGATGTGACCGGTTGAGGGCGCGGTGTCAAAATAGTCTTTTTCCGGATCGATTTCCTGTGCAAAGACAGTTTGCAGGTGCAGCTGCTTGTCACGGTTCTCCAGGACCAGGCGGACCTTTTTCTTGGGAAAGGGAATGTACACGGTTTCGTGAAAAGTCCGATTCACTCCGCGGATGGCCGGATCCGTGGTGCGGTACTCGTAAAAATAGCTGTTGAAACCCCTGGAGTAGATAAGTTCTCCGGAAGCGGCATCCATCACCTTGACATAGTATTGGCCGTTGTTGAAGCCATCCGTGAGCTCGTGTACCGGCCCGGCCCAGATCCCCAAGCGATACATGCGATCCAGGCTGATGGTGTCTGTATCCCGGTTACCGGTATGGTAGTAGTCGACACGCAGGGTCTGGTTGGTGAAATGACTGGAGAAATGCTTGGGCAATTGGTGCGCCTGCACCATCAGTGCGGCCGTCGCCAACATCATGGCCGGGAGCAGCTTGCGTTTCATGAAAGCCTCCTGGGGCCTGATTAGCACAGCCTGGGGAGCGGTGTCAAGGCGTGATTGACTTGGCGGAACCATTCACTATAGAATTTGATTGACAGTCAGGAGATCATCATGCAAGTTTTTATCAACGGTTCACCATTGACGTTGTTTACTGGAGCCCGGGTCTTGGATGGATTGACCGCGTATTCCACGATTGCCCTAAAGGATGTTCGCGAGGGAAGGGTCGAAGTACGTGATGCCGAGGGACACCTGGTTTACGTGGATGGCCGCCTCAGTGATGGCGACCACCTGACTTTGGGCGCACAAGTTGGCGGTGAAGAGCAATGAAGTCCACCGGCTCATGGCGGCTGCGGGCAAGCGGAATTGCCGCCGCGCTGATTGTTGCCTTTCTGCCCGTGGCATCGCCGGCGGTATGCGAACCCGCGAATCCTGAAACGGAAGGGCATCTGGTCCTGTTTCACTTTAATGACCTGCATGGCCGCATCGAACGCCTGGCCCGCATGGCCACCCTGCTCAGGGCCGCGCGCCGCGAATCGCTGGATTTTCACCTGCTGTGCGCCGGAGACAACTTCTCGGGCAATCCTGCGGTGGACCAGGCCGATCCCCGGGGTGAACCCGTTCTGAAACTGCTAAACGAATTGAACATCAAGGCCATGGTCTTGGGGAATCATGAGTTTGACTATGGGCAGGCGGTACTTCAGGGCTTTATCCGGCGCGCACGTTTCCCCATTCTATGCGCAAATGTGGATGCATCCGGCGCGGCGTGGAGCCATTTGCGTTCTCAGGTGAACATCGCTTCGGCATCCGGCGCGGCCATGACGGTGCTGGGATTGATACAGATCGAGCCCGATTCCGGGATTCCCAGTGCCCATCCGTCGCGGGTGAAGGGCTTGAGCTTTCAGGATCCCCTGGCAGCGGCCAAGCGAATGCGTGGAACCCTGCCGGCCGACGGCGTGAAGATCGCCCTGTCCCATCTGGGTTATGCCACGGATCGTCAACTCGCCGAAGCGCTGCCTGAATTGGACGTTATCGTGGGCGGGCATTCGCATACGGTATTGGACCCCGGGGTGGAGCACAACGGTGTGCTGATTGTCCAGGCCGGCGCTCACGGCGATTACCTGGGGAGGGTCGATCTCTATTTGCGCAATGGCCGCGTATATCGCCGCGAGTCCCGCCTGATACCCCTGAAGGACGTCCAGCCGGCGGCGGATATCCTGGCCATGGTCAAGGCTTTTGAGAGCAATCCCGTTCTGCAGCGCGTGGTGACGCACCTGCCCCGCGCCCTGGAAGGGAAAACCGAATTGGGCAACTGGATCTGTGATCTCCTGCGTGCCCGGCTGGACCTGGATGTGGCTTTCCAGAATGCCGGCGGGGTCCGGATTCAACGCCTGGAAGGGGCGGTCAAACTGCAGGATGTATACCAGATGCTGCCTTTTGAGAACCTTATCGTGCGCATGGACCTTTTCCCGCGGGAGTTGCGCTCGTTGATCGCCACCGATGTGTCCAAACACGGCAGGATCGACCTGTTGATGTCCGGATTGAATGTCCGTGTCTCAAGAACCCCGGCCGGGGAAACCCTGCGGATCGAACTTCTGGATACCGCGGGGAATCCCTTGAAAGAGGACAAGCGTTATGCAGTGGGTTTCAACAGTTACATCGCCAGCTCTTATCGTTTTACTCACGAAGACCCGGGGCGATCGCTGGAGGTGACCACCGCTGCCGCGGTAATCGCCTACCTGGAGTCGGGGCAACCTGTCATTCCCGCGGATCCTCGTTTAAGAGCGGAAGAGGAAGTGGTCAGCGGTACTGCCGGCAGTGTGGAAGCCCGCAGTGAGGAAAGCCTTGAAACCGGCAAGGACCCTTTTTCCGCCTCTTCCCCGGCGGGGAACCTGATGGCCGACGCCATGCGGGAGTTCACCAAAAGCGATGTGGCGTTGTTCCCGAGTCGCCTGGTGGTGCCGGGAATCCGGATTGCCGCGGGCTCGCCGATTGGTCAGGCCCAGGTTCGCGCCATGTACCGCCATGCGGCACGCAACGGGGTGAGGGTGCTGCGCATGCAGGGCGGCGAGTTGGCGGATTTTGTACTGAAGCGCGCGCGGTATCGTGGTGGAGTGGACCTGCAGTTGTCCGGACTGACTTGCCGTTTGAACCGGGACGCTTCCGGCAATATCGACGCCATGGATTGTCGCCTTCCCGATGGCTCGCCGCTCGAAAAAGACAAACAACTGCGCGTCGCTGTATGCGATTACGATTTGGACCGTTACTACAAGCTCGATGTCGCCGCCGAGCCGGCGCGGAAGGGGGTTACCCTGGAAGCGGTGCTGTTGAAATACCTCGAGCTTTACCCCCGGTTGGACGCTGCGGTGAGCGCACCCCGGGTGGTTTTCCAAAAAACGACGACAGGGGAGTAGATCGATGGCCCAACTCTATTTTCGTTACTCCACCATGAATGCGGGCAAGTCCACGGAGGTCCTGAAGATTGCCCACAACTACGAGGAGCAGAACAAACGGGTCCTCTTGATTACGCCAGCCCTGGACGACCGTTTCGGCCGGGGAATGATCACCTCGCGGATGGGGTTTCAGCGGGAGGCATTCATCCTGAATGACGAAGTGGATTTGCTGGAGAAGGTCCGCGGTGAAAAGTCTGATTGTGTGCTGGTGGACGAGGGACAATTTCTTTCCCGGTCCCAAGTGATCTCTTTGGCCCGGGTGGTGGATGAACTCGGGGTACCCGTCATCGTGTACGGCCTGAAAAACGACTTCCGGAACCGCCTGTTCCCGGGCAGTGAAAGCCTGCTTCTATTTGCCGATAAAATCGAGGAGGTCAAGACGGTGTGCTGGTATTGCCACAAAAAAGCCACCATGTTGATCCGTCTGCGTGACGGCAAACCCGTGAACAAGGGTGCCCAGGTCGAAATCGGCGGCAATGACAAATACGTGTCCGTGTGCCGGCGCTGTTACGCCCGGCGCCTTCCGTTGGAATAGGCTGAGATATTATTCGTTCGTGGCGCTGCCGGAGATTTTGTAGCGCTCCTTTTTGCGCGGTTCCATGCGTGTCAGGTCCATGACCAGCAGGCCGTCCACCGTGTTGAAATCCAGGTCCACGCAGAAATCCATGAAACGAACACCCCCGGGAAGGCATTGCTTGATGTACTGCCGAAAGAGAACCGGAACCGCGTACCCCAGGGTTTTCAGGGTTTGCTTGAGGACCGGAAAGTCGGCTTCCGCGCTCTCGCCGCTGAAAGTGCTCTCCATCTCTTCCAGTTGTTCGCGGCTGATGATATAGGGAGACTTGGCCTTCACGAGATCTTCCGGATCTCCGTACCATTTTTTGTAGTAGTAGACAATCAGGCTTTTGGCTGTTGAAGAAAAAGAATGACTGATGCTTACTGCGCCGAGCAGGTAGCGGACATCGTCGAATTGAGAAATGTAGAGGCCGATGCCCCGCCATAGGTAATCCAGGGCCCGGCTGTTCCAATAACGATATTGGACAAAGCTTCTGCCCAATTCAGCGGATTGGCATAGGATCGGGTGGAACTTGCTGGTGTATTTGAAAAGGGAGGCCGTATAAATGCGGTTGCGTTGAAACCGCTCGGTTACGTCAGCCACCCGCACCAAGCGGTAAGATCCGACAATCTCCAGGTTCAGTTCGTCCCACAATACCAGGTGGATGTAGAACTGATCGTATTCATCCATGTCCAGGCGTCCCCCCGTGCCTTCATCCACCCGGCGGAAAGTCAGCTCGCGCAGCCGGGCGATTTCTTTCACCACGTTGGGTGCGGTTTCATGGTCTACCTGAAACAGGCGCAGGTGTTCCTCCGGTGAGTCCATGAGGTGACACTTGGTCAGTTCCTGCTTGAGCAGGGGTTTACTGATCGGGTGGAGAATGGTTTTTTCGGTTCTGAAGACCCGGGGCCGGGATTTTCGTGCCAGTTTGTATACGTGCTTCTTGAGCATCTTGGTCAGGAGATTCGGGTGAAGGGGGCTTTGCTTGAGGTAACGTCCGGGAATGGGATCACCGATCTTCAGGCGCAGATTCTTGCCGCGCTTTTTAAAAACCTCCCGGGGCAGCAAGAACATGGAATACTTTTTATGCAGAGATGAAATAAGGTAAAACCAGATGGTGTTGCGGGATTTGACGAAAATGGGCAGAATCGGGACCTCGTATTTCTGCGCGAAGTAGATGGGGCCGTTGTACCAGTATCCATCCACCACCCGGCTGGCCTTGAGGCGTGATACTTCAGCTGAGGGGAAAAACACCACCGCTTCTTCGTTGGAGAAGGCGCGTACGATCTGGCTCACCCGCTGGCGTTGGGCGCGGGCGGAAAATATGTTGAAGGGTAGAAACAGATCGGATAATTGGGAAATACTGGCCAGGACATCGTTGACCACAACCTTGACGTCGGGACGGATTTCCCCGACGGCTTTCAATATGGCCAACCCGTCCAAGGCCCCGAGGGGGTGGTTGGCCACGATGACCAGTTTCCCCTCCGAAGGGATGCGTTGCCGGTCGCGGCTGGTCAACAGGTAGGAAAAATCCAGGAATTCAAATATTTCTTCGATAAACTCAAAGTCCTTTTTGTCTTTGTGCTTCCGGATAAATTCATTGGCGTCTTCGATGTGCAGCAGCCAGTTAAGGAAGCGCAGGATGATTCGATTGACAAAAGACGGGTATTTGTTAAAAAAACCCGGTTTTTTTGCCTCGATCATTTCCTGAACGTTCAGGGTATCCATCTTCTTGTCGCGGCCTCCTTGTCGAGGGACACCTGCGGAAAAAAACGAAGGGTTCCGGAATCTCGGGCGGATCTCCGCCTCACGACTTTGAAATTATACCCGATGGTTTGAAAAACTGTCAATTTGGCGTCATTTCCCCGGCCAGGATTGGCGGCTTGGCGATGATTGACAGTCTCGGGCCCCGGTGATACCATGGCCCTGACCATGGACGCGAAACCACTGACCATCGGAATCTGCGGCGGCAGCGGTGCAGGCAAAACCACCCTGTCGGACGAACTTTGCCGGCGTTTTGCCGGGCCCGAGATCTTGCGGATCCCCCACGACGCCTATTACCGGGATCTTGACCACATGGCTCCGGCTTTGCGCCGTGCGGTCAATTTTGATCATCCCGATGCGCTGGATACCCAGGCATTGGTCCGCGACTTGGAGGCCCTTTGTCGCGGGAATCCGGTTGAAATCCCCCGTTACGATTTTTCCAGCCACAGCCGTGCGGGTACCCGGTTAATCGAACCCGCGGCGGTCATTTTGCTGGAAGGGATTCTGGTCTTGTCGGATTCCCGTCTGCGGTCATTGCTGGATATCAAGGTTTTCGTGGACGTAGACGAAGATCTCCGTTTGTCCCGGCGGCTGGAGAGGGACATCAAAGAACGCGGCCGGGACGTGGCTTCAGTGCTGGAGCAATACCGTTCCACCGTGCGCCCCATGCATCGCGAGTTTGTCCAGCCGAGCCGTGAATTCGCCGATTTGGTGGTCCTGGACGGGCGCAATTCCGTAGTGGTGGACTTGTTGGCGGCAAGGATACGTGAGTACCTGAAGCGGAACCCGTCCGCCGGAGGCGAGAGAGATGAGTGACAAGTTGTTCGTAGACGCCGGATCGTTGCTGGAAGATTCCATCCGCCTGGGCATCCAGGTGCTGAACAGTGGATTCCGGCCTTCCTTTATCGTGGGGATCTGGCGCGGCGGCACCCCGGTGGGAATCGCGGTGCAGGAATTGCTGGATTATCACGGCATAAAAACCGACCACATCGCCATCCGGACTTCAGCGTACGCCGGGATCGCCCGGCGCAACCGGGAGATCCGCGTGCATGGGTTGGACTACATTGTGGAGCAGATCAACGCGGAGGACGGTCTGCTGATCGTTGACGATGTGTACGATACGGGCTTGAGCATCCAGGCGGTTCGGGAAAGCTTGCAACGCAAATGCCGGCGCAACACGCCCCAAGACATCCGGGTAGCGGTTGTGTACTTCAAACCGGAAAACAACTTGACGGCCATGCAGCCCGACTTCTTTGTCCATCGCACCGAAAAATGGCTGATCTTTCCCCATGAGCTTGATGGGTTGACCGCGGAGGAAGTGCGCCGCTTCAAGCCCCGTATCGCAAAATTGCTTAAGGATGTGAAATCATGAACATTGACCCTGAATTTATCCGCATGATTCCCAAGACCGATCTGCACCTTCACCTGGACGGCTCCATGCGGCTCGGGACCTTGATCGACCTCGCGAAAGAAGCCGGAGTCGATCTGCCGGGATATACGGAAGAGGAGTTGAAGCGTACGGTTTTCAAGGCCCAGTACGCCGATTTGGGAGAATATTTAAAGGGATTCGCATACCTGACGGCCGTCATGCAAACCGCCGAAGCCCTGGAGCGGGTGTCCCGGGAACTGGCTGAGGACAACCAGGCGGAGGGCGTGCGCTATATTGAGGTGCGTTTCGCCCCCCAATTGCACCAGCATTCCGGAATGGGGATATTGGACGTATTCCAGGCGGTGCACCGCGGCCTGGAGAGCGCAAAGCAGTCGTTTAACAGCCGCCCGGCGGTCCGTGACGGAGATGAACCGCCTTTCGATTATGCCATCATCGCCTGTGCCATGCGCATGTTTGACCGGGGCTTCTCCAAGTACTTCGACCGCTTGCTGGACGTGCATTGTCACTCCGAGCGCAAGTGGGTTTTTTCCCTGGCCTCACAGGAATTGGTGCGGGCGGCCATCCATGCCCGGGATGTACTGGGGATACCCATTGCCGGTTTCGATCTGGCCGGCCAGGAGAAGGGCTTTCCCGCAGTGGACCACGCCCCGGCTTATGCCCTTGCCCATCGCCATTTTTTAAAGAAAACGGTACATGCGGGAGAAGCCTTCGGGCCTGAGAGTATCTTTCAGGCCATTACCGAACTGCACGCCGATCGCCTCGGCCATGCCCTGCATCTGTTTGACGAAGCCCATATCGAGGATGCGTCTATTTCGGATCCCGCCAAATACGTGCACAACCTTGTCCAGTATATCGGAGACCGGCGCATCACCATCGAGGTCTGCCTTACCTCGAACCTGCAGACCCATCCCGAATTGCAGCGCCTGGAAGACCACTCCTTCGGCCTGATGATGGCCAATCAATTGTCCGCCACCATCTGTACGGACAACCGTACCGTATCGGCCACAACCGTTTCGCGGGAGATGGTTCGGGCCATCGAAGCTTTCGACCTCGGCCCGAAAGCCCTAAAGGACCTGGTGATTCACGGATTCAAACGCAGTTTCTTTCCTGGAACATACGTGCAGAAACGGCGATACGTTCGCCGCGTCATCGACTTCTACGAATCGATCCAACGGCGTTTCTGATTCTTGAACGGAGGCTGACAGATGCAATTCTGGTCAATTGTGCGGGGAATCCTGGGGATAGCACTGGTAATCGGCATTGCAGTTCTTTTTTCCAACAACCGCCGCCGCATCAACTGGCGGCTGGTGGGCACCGGTTTGCTTTTGCAGGCCGTGCTGGCTGTGTTCGTGATTCACGGCAAAGCCATGGGCGCATGGTTCGCTCCGCTGGGCTGGCCGAAGCTGCTGGTCAATTGGGTCGGCGGGGCTGTGGTGACGGTGCTGGGATTTATTACCGAGGGCTCCCGCTTCGTGTTCGGCAGCCTGGCGATCAATGCCGGAGATGAAAGCCTGGGATTCTTTTTCGCCTTTCAGGTCTTGCCCACAATCATCTTTTTCGCTTCCCTCACCGCCGTGTTGTACCACCTGGGTGTATTGCAGGCGGTGGTACGCGCCATGGCAACGGTCATGTCCCGCCTCATGGGTACCAGCGGAGCGGAATCCCTTTCCAACAGCGCCAATATTTTTATCGGGCAGACCGAAGCGCCGATTCTGGTTCGTCCCTACATCACCCACATGACGCGGTCCGAGTTGCTGACCATCATGGTGGGGGGAATGGCCACCGTGGCCGGCGGCGTCATGGCCACCTACATTCAGCTCTTGGGGCGCGCCATGGCCGAAGCCCAGGGTGTTCCCCTGCTCCAGGCGCAATTGACCTTTGCCGTTCACCTGATCACCGCCAGTGTAATGGCCGCGCCGGCTTCGCTGGTGATCTCAAAAATCCTGGTTCCTGAAACCGGAGAACCCCGCACCCGGGGCCAGGTGACCCTCAGGGTGGAACGTGAATCGGCAAACCTGGTGGACGCCGCTTCGTCGGGTGCCGCAGACGGTCTCAAGCTGGCCCTGAACGTGGGGGCCATGCTCATCGTGTTTATCGCCTTTGTTTACCTGGTCAACTACCTGTTGACCTCCCTCGGAAACCTGGCCGGCCTGAACGTTTGGCTGCAGCAACAATTCGGTCAACCCTTGAGTCTGGAGCTGCTGCTTGGGCTGTTGCTCAAGTACGTGGCCATCGGGATCGGGGTGCCCCCCGCCGACGCCATGGCTTTCGGAAGCCTTTTCGGAACCAAGGTGGTGTTAAACGAATTCGTGGCATACGTCAACCTGGTGGACCTGATCAAGCAGGGGGTGCTGTCGGAAAAAACCGTCATCATGGCGACCTATGCCCTGTGTGGATTCGCCAACTTCTCTTCCATCGGCATCCAGATCGGCGGCATCGGCCCCATGGCGCCCACCCGCAAGGCGGAAATCGCGGCTCTGGGGATGCGGGCCGTTCTGGGGGGATGCCTGGTTACGTTGCTGACCGCTACCCTGGCGGGAATCCTGCTGATGTGAGCGTACCCGTGGTTTGGACACCCTCGGCATCGATGCGGTAGAGTACGACCGCTTCGGCCGCAGGCGGCGCATCACCAATCTCTGCAGCCCGCATGAAATGTCGGCTTGCGGTTTCCAGGCGCCCCGATTGGCTGGCGTACACCCGGGCCATCACATCACCGGCCTGAACCGGGTCCCCCACCTTGCGATGCAGGATCAAGCCGGCTCCGGGATCCACTTCCTCTCCCGGGCGGTTTCGGCCGGCCCCGGCGGCATGCGCCGCCAGGCCGATTTCCCGGGCATCCAACTGGGTCACGAATCCCGTCCTGGAGGCCGTCAAGTCTTTGTGCAGGGGCGACCTGGGAAGGCGGGCCGGATCTTCGCAACAACGCGTGTCTCCCCCCTGGACGGCCACCCAGCGGCTGAACATCTCCAGGGCGCGTCCCGACTCCAGGGTGGCCTGCAACCGTCGCTTGCGCTGATTGTCGTCCGTGCCCAAGCCGGCCATGGCCATGGCGGCCGTTCCCAGGGCCAGCGTGACCGCCATCAGGTCGTCCGGTCCTTCTCCGCGCAGTGCGGCCAGGGATTCATCCACTTCCAGGGCGTTGCCTACCCGGGTGCCCAGGGGCTGATCCATGCGGGTGATGAAACCGACGACCGGGCGACCGGCGGCATGACCCATTTTCACCATGGTGCGGCACAGGGCCAGGGCGCTTTCTTTTTCGCGGGTGAATGCGCCGGAACCGGTTTTGACATCCAGGACAAGGCCATCGGCGGTTACCGCCAGCTTTTTGCTCATGATGCTGCTGGCGATGAGCGGCAGGTGACCCACCGTGGCCGTGACGTCCCGCAGGGCATATAAACGGCGGTCAGCCGGGACCAGGTTGGGATCGGTGCCGGCAATGGCCATCCCGGTCTCTCTGAGTACGTGCCTGAATTGATCCGGTGACAGGGTGATGTTGAGGCCGGGGATGGCTTCCAACTTGTCCAGGGTCCCGCCTGTATGTCCGAGCGCCCGTCCGGAAAGCATGGGCACTCGGATTCCCAACGACGCCATCATGGGCGCGAAGATCAAGCTGACTTTGTCGCCCACGCCGCCGGTACTGTGTTTGTCGATCCTGGGGGGAGGGACATCCGTCAACTCCAGGCGGTCGCCGGATTCAATCATGGCTTCGGTCAATGCGGACAGCTCTTCACGGTCAAGATCCTTGAGGAAGATGGCCATGAGCATGGCCCCGACCTGGGCGTCCGTCCACCGGCCCGAGGTCACGCCGGAAATGAAATCCCGGATCTCATTCCGGGTTAAAATCAGGCCGTCGCGTTTGCGGGCGATCAGGTGCGTCGGTGGAATTTCCTGAGTATCAGCCACGGCTTTCAGTGATGATATCCAGTCCGGAACTGGTGCCGATGCGATCGGCGCCGGCGGCGATCATATCCAATGCGTTTTGCAATGTGCGGATGCCCCCGGAGGCTTTTACCCCCATGTGGTCCTGCACGACGGATTTCATGATCCGCACGGCCTCGACGGTGGCTCCCCCGGGGCCGAAACCGGTGGATGTCTTGACGAAATGGGCGCCGGCTTCGCGGCACAGGTTGCATGCCGTGCGAATTTCCGCTTCGCTGAGCAGGGCGGTTTCCAGGATCACCTTGATCAGCACACCCTGTGAAGCGGAGCGGACCACGCAACGGATGTCGTGCTTGACCTGGGCCATATCGCCGGAGCGGAAGGCGGCCAGGTTCATGACCATGTCCAGCTCATCCGCCCCCTCCGTGACGGCCAGCTCCGCTTCTGCGGCCTTGACGGAGCTGCGGTTGGCCCCGAGAGGGAATCCCACCACCGTGCACACCCGGACCCGGGAATTGCGCAACAATTCGTGGGCCAGCGACACAAAATGGGGCAGAATGCAGACAGTGGCGAAATTGTGACGATGCGCCTCTATGCACAGCCGGCGGATCTCCCTTTCGCTGCTGTCGGGTTTCAACAAAGTATGGTCGATGCGGGGGGCGATTTCTGCGGCGCTGGTCATGGGATGTGCTTCTCCGAAGTGGGGCGAAAAGCCAGGGGCAGCAGTTCCGCCAAGGGTTTCTCTTCCATTTGCTCTCCCCGGCCCGCCATGATGACGCGGCTTTCCGGCGTGGCGAATTCAGCCATGACCTGGAGGCAGGCACCGCACGGCCGTACGGGCCGTTCCGTATCGGCCGTCACCAAGAGGGCGTCAAAGCGCTTTTCCCCCGCGGCCACCATGGCAAAGAGGGCGTTGCGTTCCGCGCAGACGGTGAGTCCGTAAGAGGCATTCTCTATATTGGCACCGGTAAACATACGCCCGGACTCGGACAGGACGGCACATCCCACCAGAAAGTGGGAGTAGGGCGCGTAGGCCCGGAGACGGGCCTCCCGGGCAGCGCTTAACAGCCTACTTTTGTTTTGTGTCATAGAGAAAATCCAGCAAACCAAACCCAATTCTATGGAATGGGTGTATGGATGTCAACCGCGGGCATGGTTTCATTTCAGTTCGGCTTGTGGCATCATCAACACGTAGTTCCAGGAGGTGGAATGTCTTTGCACTTGCGGCTGGATACGGCGGTTGCGCAACTGCGGGAAAGAGTGAATGAACAACCCCGCATCGGGGTGGTTCTGGGCTCGGGCTTGGGGGGATTTGTCCAAGATTTTCCCGCGGATGTGGAAATTCCCTTTGCAGAGATCCACGGGTTCCCACCTGTGACCGTTGAAGGGCATGCCGGGCGCCTCCTCAGCGGCAGCCTGGATGGGCGCCGGATTCTCGTGTTGCAGGGACGAGCGCATTTCTACGAGGGCCATGCCATGTCGGACGTGGTTTTCCCGGTCCGCACCCTGTGTCGCATGGGCATCGATGCCCTGGTACTGACCAATGCAGCCGGGGGCATTCACCCCGATCTGCGGCCGGGCGACCTGATGGTGATCCGTGACCAAATCAACCTGATGGGCGACACCCCCCTCAGGGGTCCCAATCCCTCTTTCCTGGGGCCAAGATTCCCGGATATGAGTGCGGCCTACGATGTTGACATGCGCAAGTTGGCCCTGCGCCTCCTGGAAGAAACTGGAAGTTCGGTACGGGAAGGGGTGTATGCGGCCCTGAGCGGGCCCGCCTACGAAACCCCGGCGGAGATCCGCATGCTGGCAAAGCTGGGCGCCGACGCGGTGGGCATGTCCACGGTCCCCGAGGTGGTGGCGGCCCGGCACATGGGGGTAAGGGTGGCGGGGATCTCCTGTATTACGAACCTGGCGGCGGGCATAACGGGCCAACCCCTTTCTCACGCGGAAGTTACGGAAACGGCCGCCCGGTCGGCCGTACGATTCCGGCGTTTGCTCACGTCCCTGCTGCGGCAATTGCCCCTGGAGGATCCCGTCAAGATTTGACCCGCCAGCCTTTTTTGCGGAAAACCTGTTCGAGTTCCCGGCGCCGGAAGTCTTTTTGCCGTGAATTCCACTCTGACTGCAAGGCGTCCATGTGTCGCTGCGCGCTCGCTTCGTCCGGGAAGTGGACCAAAAGGATTTCGTCGTTCTGAAAAAGGGGCGCCGTAAAATAGATTAGGGCCTGGTTGTCTTTGCCTTTGCCGCCTTCGAAGGCGATAGGGAAATCCAGGTCCACGATGTCTGCCATCCGCGCGGCCCGCCGGCGTGATCGCCAACGCTGATGGAAAATTTCGGCGTGTTTCCATTGGTTGTAGGCGGCTACGGCGGACTCCCAGTCCGGGCATTGACGATCACCCAGGTCGAGGCAGAGGGCGTCCCCGGTTGAGAGATACATCTCTTCCGGAGCAATGCCTTCGATATCCTTGACGTGCAGGCGCACCCGGGGCCCTGATGGCGTATACTCCACGGCTAGATTCCTGCCGCCCATGGATGTGTGGCCGGGCCAGTGTGATTGACGCAGGCTGCGAACCAAGACTGGGGGCAGTAAGCGGTCCAATTGCAGACGGCCGTTGAAGTGGTCGAAATGAAAAAACAGGTCCAGGCGATCCGTGCGCAGGCGGGCGCCGATTTCCCGTTGCAGGAATCCTTCCCAGTAATCCTTGAAGGCTTTCTTCGCGGGCATCATGTCATGGGGCAACCCGGCGAAATCTTTCTCCAGGCGCTTGCGGTGCCGGTTCAGGGGCAAATCATCGCCCTGCCGCCGAATCCAGTCCAGCACCTGGGGCATGGCGGCATCCCGGTCCGCTGGCAGGGACCATTCCGGCGCAGCCGTGTGCTCGGTGATCAATTGGTCACCGAAAAAAATCCGGTGATGGATCATTGCGGTGTGGTTGCGGATCCGGACCACACGCTCGTGGCGATAGCTGAAGGGTGAAAGGGTTTCCAGCAGTTCCAGGGAAATCCTGGATGCGAAGGTAATCAGCGCGAGTTGAATTTGTTCCGGCTCACCGGTATGGGGGTTTTCGCTCTGGACCCGGAGGTCAAACGGTTGGCCGGCGATCCAATCCGGGGGATCTGCCGCCAGGGTCGATTGGCGATCCAGGCGCCGCACCTCCTCTTCTTCGCGGCTGTAATAATCTCCGTAGCGGCGAAACACCCATTCGGTGAATCCCGAAAGGATGGCTCGAAAAACAGACGATTCTTCTTCGGGAGACCAATCGCCGCCGGCGGGGGCCACTTTTAAACGGGAGCGCAGTTCGCGCAGGATCTCTTTGGCCAATGAGAGTTTTTTGTGGTGGATATATGCCCGGAACTGGCGCTGAAAGTTCCAGATCACGATCTGGTTGAGAAGGTCTGACTGGTAACGCCCTTCATGAACCGTTACCCCCGGGAAATCCTTGTTGACGATGCCGCCGGCCTCTATCACGGCCATGGCCTTGAGCACCGAGTCGACAACGCGGGGAGACAAATCGCGGGCTTCCAGCAACATGCGGCCGCTGCGAATAGATACAGGCAAGTCCGCCATGCGGGTACCGTCAGGCGTAATGGCTCCCTCCGGAGTGACGGCCCCGTAGACTTCCAGGCGTTTGAGGGCCCGGTTGATCAGGCCGGCTTTCGGGGGGTGAAAGAACGGGAATTCCCGGGGTGACACGCCCCATTTGATCATCCGCAGCACAACGGAATCCAGGTTGAGGCGGCGGATTTCGGGCTCGGGAAACGCCGGGCGGTCGTCCATTTCCCTTTCCGCGCAGAGTATGTACTGGCCGCTGCGCACTCGTCCCGCCCGTCCCGCCCGCTGCAGGCATTCGGCCCGCGAGATCTCTACCGGATAAAGCCCTTCGATGCCCTTGCGTGTCTGGATCTCTTTCTTCAGGCCGGAATCGATGACCGCGTCGATGTCGTCAATGGTCAGGCTGGTTTGGGCGATATCCGTGGCCAGGATCACCTTGGGGTGGTTGTAATGGCGGAATACCCGGGCCTGTTCCCGGATTCCCAGCTCTCCATGCAGGGGCAGGATCCGTGCGTGCAGGCCGTCCTCCTTGAGGGCGGATTCCAGCAGTTCCCGGAACTGTTCGATTTCGCGTTTTCCCGGCAGGAACACCAGGACATTGCGGCCGGCTTCCACCAATTGGGCAGCGTCGGCGAGCATGAACTGCGGATGGTGGCGGTGCATGGTGACCGGATGTCCTCGGCCCGGCACGGAAATCACCGGAGCCCCCCCCAAAAACCTGGACAAGCGGTCCGCCTGCAGGGTGGCGCTCATGATCACCACTTTTTTTCTTTCCCGGTCGTATACGCCGCGGTCCAGGTTCTTGCGAACCGTTCCCACCAGGGTTTCCTGGTTCAGGTTCCACTCGTGAACCTCGTCCAGCACCAGAACGTCACAGTCCCGTTTCGCCTGGATTTCCCGTTGCATCTGGACGCCGTCAGTCAGGTACAGCAAGCGGGTCTGCCGGGAACATCGACGGTCAAGACCGGTCTGGTACCCGATGGCGCCGCCCCAGGATGTGCCGGTGGTTTGCGAAAGGTAGTGGGAAAGGGAGCGGGCGGCGATACGTCGCGGCTGGGTGACCCGGACCCGCATACCTTGACGCCACAACCACATGGGTACCCGGGTGGACTTGCCGGCACCGGTTTCCGCGGTGAGGATCACCGCGGGGTTTCGGTGGACTTGCCGCAGGATGTCATCGCGGAATGAATCTATGGGCAACGTGTCCGCGGTTGCGGGTTCGGTCATGAAGGATACTGTATCAAATCGCTGCCCGGCTGGCAAGGCCGACCGGCGGCTTGTGTTATAATCGCCGCACAAGGGAGCAGGACTTGACTCCAATCGCTCATTCAATGGTCGGGTTAGGTGGCTGGCTGGCCGGTTCCCGGCAAGCCTGCGCCGGTGAGATGGCGGCCTTTGTCCTGGCGGCCAACCTTCCGGACGCGGATTTCCTGTTGCGCCTCATACCGGCGGTGCATCGCGCGATGCCCCACCAGTACGCCACCCACAACCTGCTGTTCGCTTTGTTGTCCAGCCTGGTCTTTTTCAAGCTGGTGCGGGGAATCCGGGCCAGATCGGCGCTGGTTGCCGTGGCCCTTTCCCATCCTGTGCTGGACCTCCTGGTCAGCGACCGGGTGCAACCCATCGGTTTCCCCATACTCTGGCCGTTTTCCCGGCTTTTGTTTCATGTCGGAGGTTTCCCGTCACTGCAGCGGGGAGACTGGGCGGCCCTTGTCTCCTGGGAGAACCTGGGGGTGGTGCTGCTTGAGGTGCTGGTTTTTGCCTTGCCGTTGGGATTGCTGGCCGGGAAAAAAGCCTGGCGGTTGGCGAACGAACCGGATTTCTGGAGGTGGACTTGATCAACGCAAACCTGATCGTCGGCGGACTCATCGCTTTGTTGCTCTTGCTAATGGGTCACGCCTGTATCCGGGAACGGCGATGGCGGGCCGCGTGGCTGTCACTGGCCGCGTTCGCGGCCAACCTGCTGGTTTGGGCCGGGTTGATCCATTTCCACGCCGCGCCCCTGGTTCAGGCGGTGAACTTCGGTGTGTGGGGCTTGCTGATGCTGGCTGCCTTGCTGGCGTGGATCCCGTGGTTTCCCGCGTACCCGCATGGGGCGCGTCCCGGCGCCGGCTTTACGGCCATGGATGAGCGGGAGCACATGTTTTCACGCAACGAACTGCGGAATCATCCCAACCTGGCGGAAGCCTATTACGCGGCCCATCCCGGCCACAGGGAAACGGATGCCGCCATCCACGCCGCGCCTGAACTGGGAGAACCCGGCGGCACTTATTACAGCCCCCGCTTTGCACCAATGGCCGCCGCCGCCTTTGAAGTCCTGGACAATTGGCGCCGGCGTATGCCGGCGGCGCCTTTGGGCCGCCCCGCAATAACCCGCGCCGTTGACGGCGATCAACTGGCCGCGGACATCCGCTCTTTGGCACGTTACTACGGTGCCGTGGACGTGGGTTTTGCCGACCTGGAGCCCCATCATTGGTACAGCCATGCCGGCCGCCACGCGGAAAACTGGGGAGAGGTTGTCTGCTCACCACACAAACGTGGAATCGTGATCGTCGTGGCCATGGATGTGGGGATGATGCAACGCTCCCCTTCGCTGCCGGTGTTGCTGGAATCGTCCCGCCAATACGTGGAATGCGCCAAGATCGCCAATGTGGTGGCCCAATACCTGCGCAACCTGGGCCATGATTCCCGGGAACACACGGACGCCAACTACCAGTTGCTGTGTGTGCCCGTAGCCGTATCGGCGGGTTTGGGAGAATTGGGCCGAATGGGGATTTTCATGCACCGGATCCACGGTCCCTGCGTGCGCCTGTCCGTGGTGACCACGGATGCGCCGTTGCCCGCCGGTCACCCGGTGGATCTGCGCATGGCCCGTTTTTGCCGCATATGCAAGAAATGCGCGGAGAACTGTCCCTCCCGGGCCATTCCCGAAGGAGAAGAACCCGTGAGCCGCGGCTTCCGGCATTGGTCCATCGATCAGGAACGCTGCTTTGGTTTCTGGAAACGCATCGGTACGGATTGCGGGTTCTGCATCCGTGTCTGTCCCTATACCAAACCGGACACCCTGGTGCACCGCATGGTGCGATGGCTCATTTCCCGCAATCCCTGGAACCAGCGGGCGGCGCTTTTTTTCGATGACCTTTTGTACGGCCGCCGGCAGGCGATTCCGCGGCAGAATCCCCCGGAAGTCCTGTCTGAAGGGGTTTCCGGGTAGCGGGCTGCATGCGGGCGGGTTTTGACTTTGCGGGTGACTGCGGGTAGAATGGCTGATTGAAAGGGCGGTTGCCCTGGAGGCACAATGGCGAATGACAAGTATTCCCGGGCGGGCGTGAACATCGACAAAGGCAACCAGGCGGTCGAGAAAATCAGGCAGATGGTGCGCCGTCTCGGGGTCAACGAGATCGGTAAGTTCAGCGGATTCTTCCCCTTGCAACAGCGCCTGGAGAATCCGGTGCTGGTCTCGTCCGCTGACGGCGTGGGCACCAAGCTGAAGGTGGCCTTCATGGCCGATCGCCACGACACGGTAGGCCAGGACCTGGTCAACCATTGCGTTGACGACATCCTTGTCTACGGCGCGGATCCGCTTTTTTTCCTGGACTACATCGCCACGGGCAAGGTGGAACCGGAAACCATCTCAGCCATTGTGTCCGGGATGCTGGAAGGCTGCATGAAGAACGACTTCGTGCTGCTGGGGGGAGAGACGGCGGAAATGCCCGGGTTCTACAAGGAAAATGAGTACGATGTGGCCGGGTTTATCGTCGGGCTGGTGGACCGCGGTCACATCCTGGACGGCGGCAACATCGGCAAGGGGGATTTGCTCATCGGGCTGCCATCCTCGGGGCTGCATACCAACGGCTATTCGCTGGCGCGGCATATCCTGTTCGAACAGGAAGGCCTCTCCGTCGACAGTCCCATTCCGGGCGTGGAGGGGACGGTTGCGGATGAACTCCTCAAGATCCACCGGTCCTATCTGAAACCCGTACGTCCCCTGGTGCGAGAGGGCTGGATCAAGGGCATGGCCCACATCACCGGCGGTGGATTTATTGACAACATCCCCCGCATCCTGCCGGATTCTCTGGGCGCCCGCATCGAACAGGTCTGGCCGGTTCCGCCGGTTTTCCGTTTCCTGGTGGAAAAGGGAGGCGTCAGCCCGGAGGAACGTTTTCGGGTCTTCAACATGGGAATCGGCATGGTGTTGATTATCGAACCCGGGAAATTGAGCCGGGTGGAATCCTGCCTGAAAGAAGCCGGCGAGCCTTTCTACCTGATCGGCCAGGTCACTCCCCACGAGGGCGGGCCCCGAATCCGCATTCAATGAGCCGGCCCCTCGCTCACCTGCGTTCCTGCACCGTTGGCATTGCCGGCTGTGGCGGCCTGGGCTCAAATTGCGCGGTGGCCCTGGCTCGCAGCGGAATCGGGCGGTTGGTGGTGGTGGATTTCGACCTGGTCAGCCGGGAGAACCTCAACCGCCAGGCCTTTTTTGTTGACCAGGTGGGCATGAAAAAAGTCACGGCCCTGAAACACAATCTCCACCGCATGGCTCCGGATACCCGGGTGCAGGCCCTGGACCTTAAACTGACGCCGGCGAACCTGGTTTCCGTGTTTGCGCAATGCCCGGTCGTGGTGGAAGCCGTGGATTGCGCCGCCACCAAGCAGATGATCGTGGAAACATTGCTGGCGGAACAACCGTTGACCTGGATCGTGGCCGGCTCGGGTTTGGGCGGTTACGGCCGCAACGAAACCCTGCATACGCGCCGCTGTGACCGCCTCATCGTATGTGGAGACGAGCGGAGTGAGGTGTCGGAGGCCATGCCGCCCCTGGCGCCGCGGGTGGGGATCGTGGCCCACATGCAGGCCAACGTTGTGCTGGAATTGTTGCTGGATGAGCACCCGTCCTGAAGCCCCGCATGGAGAACGGCACATGAACATCACCCTCAACAACCGTGAGACCGAGATCGAAGATCGTTCAGAGCTGACCGTACGGCAACTCCTGGACCACCTGCGCTACGTGTTTCCCAACATCGTGGTCAAGGTCAACGGCGCATTGGTACGCAAGCCGGAGTACGATGCGGCAAAGGTCCGGGACGGGGACAAAGTCGACGCCATCCACATGATCAGCGGCGGCTGATCAGCAGAGAAAAAAGCTCCGCTTTGAACTTGTCTTCCCGACTGACTTCGAACCCGCCCTGCGCCGGATTCATGCCGACTTCTCAACTCCCCAACTGCATTGTCTCTCGAACTTTCTGCTAAAGGTAGCCCAGGGATTCCAGCAGGCGGCGCGCTTTTTCCCGTTCAGCCCCCGGATCCAGGTCGCCCCGGACCATACCGGCGTGCTCCAGGAGCAGTGCCCGGTTGTTTTTCCTGATTTCCTGCAGTCGCGCGAACATGCGTTGCACCGTGCGGGTCATGGCTGCGGCCGTGTCCCGCACGGCGGCGGGATCGCGGGACAGGTCATACAGATGGAACCGGGGCGCCCCTTGCCGGCGATCCACCACCAGTTGAAATCCTTCGCTCAGCAATCCGTCCACCCCGGTCCACTCTTCTAGCACGTTTGAAAAGTAATCGAAGTAGACGTCCCGATCGGACAGGGTACGGCCCCGGAACACACCGGCGTAACTTTTGCCTTGCATGGCTGAAGTGCCGTTGATCTTAAACAATTCCGCCAGCGTGGGTGTCAGGTCCAGGTGGGAAATCACCGCCTTGACACTGCGGCCCCTGGGGATCCCGGGGCCGGAAAAGATAAGGGGTACCCGGACCAGGGGCGGGTGCACCGCCCGGCCGTGGCCGTACATGTTGTAATCTCCCAGGCATTCTCCGTGGTCCGCGGTGAAAACCACCAGGGTATGCCGGCGCGTACCCCGCGCTTCCAGGGCCTTCAGGATCGCTCCCACCCGGTGGTCGACGGACTCCACCTCGGCCCGATAGAGGGCGGATATATAGTCTCTCTCCGCTTGGCTCACGCGGTTGTTTTCCAGTTTTTCCCGCAGGACGGGATCCTTGAAACCGGAGTAAAAGATGCCAGGTCGCGGCAGTTGAGCGGCCAGGTTCTCCACACCAGCGCGGAATCGGGGCGGCGGATCGTAGGGAGAGTGGGGGTCGAAGATCCATTTAAACAAAAAGAAGGGTTTCCCGGAATGCTCTTGCAGCAGAAAATCAAGCGGGCCGTACATGGCGTCATAGGCTTTGTTTTCCCGGGAGAAATCCAGCCTCTCCTCGATTTCCCGGCGGCGTTGCGGTGGCAAAAGCCCGCCCCCGGGAAGACGCGAAAATCCCTGCAGCAGGTTGCAGACCCGGACCAGGCCGTTTTCCATGGAAACCCGGGTGTCGAATCCCTTTTCGGCCATTACCTCGGCCAGCGTCCGCACCCCGTCGCCGACCCGGAAAAAGGCACTGGGCATGCGTTTGTCCAAATAATCCAGGTAGACCATGCGATGGTCAAAGGTATAGGTCCGTGCACGGCACCCCGTCAGCATGGACACGGCCGAGGGCATGGTGGTTGGGGCCGTGCTGTACGAATTGACAAACATGGTGCCCTGCCGGGCCAGCCGATCGATGTGGGGGGTTCGGGCCGGCCCCCCGTAACAGCCCAGCATGTCCATGCGCAGGGCATCGGACACGATAAGCACCAGGTTGCGGGGTTGCCGGGACCCGCCGCAGCTGCAGGTCCAGGCGGCTGTCGCCAGCATCAGGATGGCTATGCGGATTCCGCCGTTGGTCAACATCATCGGCTTGACTGCGCTTTAACGCAGGTTGTCAATATCGGCGCCGGTGTGCCCCCATGCAGCGGGTGTGCCCTTGCCGGGGGGCGCCGTGGTGCCGGGTCTCTCCTCCGCAAAGATTCGTGCCGGGGAATTGTACGGCAGAGCGATCGGAAAAGCAAGCCGTTGCCGCTCAAGGCGGGAATGACAACCCCGGTCCGGGCCGACAAGACCCTATGTCAGAGCCTCGAGTGCGCCGGGCGCCCCGTGATGGCTTCAGTTTACGGCGAAAGCGGAGAACACCGAGCAGCGCAATACCACTCTTGATGTCTTGCTCACCAACATCCCGGTCGCAGCCTTGCCGGTACTCATGGAAAAGGCGCCCATCCCGTAATGTACGCCCGCCGAGTAAGTGTTGGGTGCAACCAGCAGGGTGGCGGGCACTGCGCAGGAACGCCCGAGCAAACCGCTTTTGGAAAAGATCTCCAGGGGTGAGCCGCCGGTGGTTTTCAGCAGTGATACCTGGAAGGGTGCATCACCACCCGTCCAGGCGATGGCAAGGGCTTTTCCCAGGCTTTTCAAGTTCAACACGCTCTTGTTTCGCGGGCGGTTGATGGAGGCCAGCGATCCCACCACGGCCATGCCCACGATGCGGACTGTTTTTCCCGCTGTGGGGGTTGGCGCGACTTTGCGCGGAAATTCAATGGTGAACGTCAGTCTCAACCCCGGCCGCGGTGTGATGTCGGTGATGCGGATGCCCGCGTATTGGCCCGGCATGGTTTCACGCAATTTATGGCCGTTCAGGGTCACAACCAGGTTGCGGACCGGTTCCGTGCCGCGCCGGATATTGAAGTACGGCGAGATGACCGGTGTTCCGCTCCCGCCCAGGATCACGCTCACTTCACCGCTGATCACCATGGGCTTGACCAGTACCGGGGATCTCAACCGCACTTCCTGGCCGGCCGCGCCCCAGGCCAGGGCGGTTGCCGCCAAAAGTCCCATGAACCAACGAGTCGCCACATGTTTCATGTCTGCTCCCTTTGTCGCGGCGGGTGCGCATGCACCTCCCGCTACCCATTGAGTAGCAGAAGCCGTCTTCCCATCTCATGCGATGCTGGAAAATTTTCCCGTTGACGGTCAAACAATGTGTGGGCAGATCTTGTGCGCAGAGGCCAGTCCTGCAGCCTATTTTGACGCCAATACCGGGATTTCCGTTACCTCCAGGGTCCAGGCCTCATTATCGTGATCCTCAAAGATCTGGTAGATGCGGTTGTTGGCGACGCGGATCAGAGGCAACAACTCCTGGGGATTGATGTCGTGCATGGAGATCATCAACCTGCGTTGGAACTTACCCGTACCGTCGAATACATAGAGCTGGTTGGCGCCGTTTTTACGCACATGGCTGAACACGTAGATATGGCCGTCCGCACAGTCAAAGAACTTGACCGGCGGATAATATTCCGGGAATTGGATCAAGTGTTTCAATTGCTGGTACTTGTCCCGGTAGTACTTATGTGATCGGTAGTATTCATGGTAGCCCTGCCGGTCCCGGGGTGTAATGGCGACCCGGGGGTATTCGGCCAGCGCCGATCCCAGCATGTTGCCTGCGGGGTCGTAAATATGGATGGCTCCGCTGGCGTGGTCTTCCGCGTAGATCCGGTTGTTCATGACGCAGAAACGGGGATTGCGCACATTGACGGGGTCGATCTTTTCTCCGGGGATAAACCAATAGGGTTTGCGGGCCAAAGCTTTGACTTCCTGCAATTCCCGGTCAAACAAGGTCACCACGTTGACCATGCGTCCCGCCTGGGTTTTGATGCGAATGGCCACGTAGTGATCATTTACCGGGCAGAAATGCAGCCCGCCGCCGGTGCGGATCTCCCGAACAAACTCGGCGTTATCGGAGAACCACGAGAGCCTGCCGTTGCTGGCCACCGCGATCTGGTTTTTAATGGAGTAGACTTCCAGGCCCATATCGGTGAACTCCATGAACTCTCCCGGGCCTTCGCCCTTTTTCCCGAATTCCCGCACCAGTTGGTTGGGAAGGCGGTAGCGCCAAATCCGGGATTTCCCGGTGACGAAGAGATTGTTTCCGTCTACGCACATGGAGTGCGGGAAGTCCACCTCCGGCAAGGGATGAACGTGGGCGGCCGGAAGCATGGCTGTCAGGATGGTCAGGCAGGTAACGGCGGTGATGCGTTTCATGTTTCCTCCTGTACCGCAAATCCGTCTTGGCGAAAAATTGCGTCAACGGTCGGGACGCGGAATGCGGCTGCTTTTTGTTCTAGATAAAACGAATGAACGGGGCGGAAGGTTGGGCCTGCACTCACGGATTGGGGCGGGTGGTTGGAATCTCGATGTGAATTACCGAGGAAATGTGATGAACGCCAGTCAGGGAAGCAGGATCACGCCCAGGTCCATGATGTTGGTGCCGGTGGCCCCGGTGCGGATCAATCCGCCGAAGCGGCGCAGGAATCGGTAGGTGTCGTTGTTTTGCAGCGCCGCCTGCAGGGCGTTCTCCCGGCCCGCCAGGCGAGGGACTGCTGCATGGGAGATCCACGCTCCGGCGGCCGGTGAGTTGCCGTCGATGCCGTCCGAGCCCATGCAGGCGGCATACCAGGGCCCGGGCATGGAGCGCAGATGCCAAAGCAGGCGCAGGGCCAGCTCCTGGTTGCGGCCGCCCTTTCCGGTGCCGGTGACCCGCAGGGTGGTTTCACCCCCGAACAACCAGGCCCGGGGCCGGGAATGGTCGCGGCAGCGCCGCATGACCCGATCGAGGCGCCGGGCCGCGGCGGGCACCGCACCCTGCAAACGCCCAGTCAGGATGGTCGCAAAGAAACCCTTTTCCTCGGCTGCCAGCCGCCCGGCTTCCAGGGCCGTCGAGTTGTCGCCGATGATCAGGTACCCACCCGGAGGCAACGGCCCCGGCGGGCCGGAGGCAGAGAGCCGTTGCAGCAACGGCGCGAATCTCGCCAGCCCGTTGTCCAGCAGAACTTGCCGGGCTTCGTCAATTGAGGCGGGGGTTACCGGAGCCGTGGGGCCTGAACCGATGGTTTCCACTGGGGCGGTGGGGACGTCGGATATCGCCAGGGTCCACAGGGTGGCGGGATGGATGCAACGCGCCAAGCCGCCGGACTTGATGCGGCAAAAGACCGAGCGTACACGGTTGATCTCGTCAATGGGGGCGCCGCAAGCGACCAGGGCGTGGCCAAGTCCGGTCAGGTCCCGGGCCCGGATTCCCGGCCGGGGCGCGGCCAAAAGGGAGGAAGCGCCCCCGCTGAGTAAAAAAAACACCAGGTCTTCGGGGCCGACCTGGGTGGCGATGTAATTCAATAGCGCCTGGGTGGCGGCCAGGCTGCGGCGGCCCGGAACCGGGTGATCCCCGGTGCGGCGCGAAACGGGTCCGGGCACGCGGGCGCGGCCGGGCGGCGTCACGGCGATTCCGCCCGCCAGGCGGTCCCGGATTTCCGGCCGGAGCCCCCGGCACATGGCGGCCGCCGCCTTGCCGGCGGCGAGGCAGTGAACGCGCCGGTAGTCACCCAATTGCAGGCGGGTTTCCGCAACCCTCAGTTCCTGGCCCTGCCGCCGGATGGCTCGGCGAACCAGGTTTTCCGGGTCTACCGCCGCCAGCATGGCCGACAGGATGGATTGTCCGGCTTCATGCAGGGACGGGTCCGGGGAGGGAGTGGTGCGAACACCGCCAGGCCGGTGGTCAGCCAATGTCGTAGTCGGAGACCTTCAGGTGCAGCAGGGTGGATAGCTTGCGCAGGTATTGGATGCCGTCGTTCAGGTCCTTGGTGAACTTCGTGAGGTACTTGACGAAACTGGCTTCATCGCGGGAGCGCAGGCGGTTGTCGAACTCCCGGGTGAAGTCGCGCAATTCCATCAGCAGGTTCTGCATGTAGAGGATGTGGTCCAGGGTGTCTATCGCCTTGACCTTGGAGATGTCTTTCAGGCGGGTTTCAGGGATCAGCCGCATGCGTTCCATGGAATCCGTCACCGTATCTCCGGTCAGGTAGTTGATTTCGTCGAGGTAGGGCTTTTTGTACTCCTGGAAATAGCGCAATTTGTGCTTGGCCCGTTCCTGCATTTTCTGGTTTTGCTCAACCAGGGAGAGAAAGTACTTCTTGAGCCCCAGGAAACGGCGGTCGAACTTCTCCAGGTTAATGAAATCCCGGCCCAGGTAGATTTTATCGTTGTAGGCGTTCAGAAGTTCATCCTGGTAGTGGCTGTAGAACTTGATTTCGAAGCGCTTTTCCTTCTGGTACATCATGCGGCAGATCATGATGTTCTGGGGGTTGCTGAGGATGTAGGCGTTTTCTTCGATAAGCGCCGAGTATACGTAGAGTGAACTGAGGATGAACCGGCGCAGGGAGTTGAAAAAAGGCTCATTGCGGGAAACGAATTCATCCAGTTCCGGAACCGCTTCTCCCCGCAGGCGGGTATACAGGGGTGAAAAGAGGTGGTTGTCTCCCAGGAACCGGAATTCGTAGTAGCAGTTCGCCAGGACCCGCTTGTAGAGGTTGGAAAAAACCGGCTGCGGAAATGCCGTCAACTCCGACTGATTGTACGCCTTGAAGGCCTCCAGGATCTGCACTTTTTCCTCCTTGGCGATTATATGTGAGGGGGTTTGAAAAGTCAAAGTCAACCCCATGTGCCGGTGACTTGATTTGGGGGCGGAAAAACCGTACACTTGGATCTGGCGAAAGCGGAAGAATCCGCTCTGAGAGGGGGTAGTGTGAACAACCTGGTGCACAAATACAAAGTGCCGCCGCCCCTGGTGGCCCTGGCCGGGTATACCCTGGCCATCCTGTTCGTGATCTATGCTTTAAAGCACGTGACCCTGCTGGCAGTGCCGCTTTTCTTTTCCTTGGTGATCGCCTACCTTTTCAACCCGCTGGTGCATTACCTGGAGACCCATACCCCCCTCGGCCGGTCGTTGATCGCCGGCATCCTCATGGTATTGCTGGTGTTTCTCCTGGTGTTTCTCATCATCAACCTTTTGCCCTACGTGATCGACCAGGTCAAGCATGCGGCGGACAGGCTGCCGGAATTCCTGGAGACTTTTTCCCGCAAGGCCGAGGTGGTGAACAACTACCTGACAAAGAACTTTCCCGAATACCTGGGGACCGTCGACATCATGGGGCGGATCGAGCGCATGATCGGGCTCATGCTCACGGACTTGACCAAGATCCTCGGTGGAATTTTCACCAGCATTTACAATTTTCTGACCATGCTGGTCTACCTGGTGTTTATCCCGTTGTTTTCCTACTACATCATCAAGGACTACCACCAGATCCGGACCGGCATCATCAACCTCGTCCCCGCTCGTTCCCGCGATCGGGTCGTGTGTAAGATGCACCAGATGAACCGCATCCTGTCTTCTTTTATCCGGGGCCAGGCCATTGTGGTGTTGATCCTGGCGGTGCTCTACTCCACCGGTTTAAGCCTGGTGGGACTGCCTTTTGCCATCCTTATCGGGATCTTTGCCGGCATCGGTGACATCATTCCCTACGTGGGGACCATCCTGGGGTTGTTGATCTCCATCATCATCGGGTTTGCCCACTTCCAGGATGTGGAGAAACTGCTGTTGATCCTGTTGGTGTTCGCCCTGGTCAAGGGTTTGGAAAACTGGTATTTCTATCCCAAGATCGTGGGCCACGAAGTGGGCCTGCATTTCGTGTTCGTGCTCATGTCCATCATCATATTCGGCCAGTTGTTCGGCTTTTGGGGACTTTTGGTGTCCATTCCCGCTGCCGCCGGATTCAAGGTGTTTATCTCGGACCTGGTGGCCTACTACAAATCTTCTGATTACTACAGCCAATGCAAAGAGTGATTCCGACCGTTCTGGCGGCAGGTATCCTGGCGGCGGGGATGCTGTGCCCGGCCGCCGCTGCCCAAGAGGGCAGGCGGGAGATTGTCGTATCCGTTCCCGCGGCGGTGGTCGCCGCTCCGGTTGTGTCCGCCGTGAACGAGGCATGCCGCCTCATGGCGGCGAAAAAACTGTCCGAATCCGCGGCAGCCCTGCGCCGGGCGGCCGAGGGGACGGAATCCGCCTCCCTGCGCAAATCCTTGACGGCCGCCGCGGATGCCCTCCTGGCGGCCGCCGATCCATCCGCCGGCACCCCGGTGTCCGGAGACCTGGGGAAGGAACCCCTCTTTGTCCTGCCCCCGGGAAAGAAAGACGAACCCCGTAGGGGCTGCCTCTGCCTGCCGTTGCCGCGGGAAGACGTATGGCTGACAACCTACCTGGAAGATCCGTCTCGCCTGCGGCCGGATCTGCCCGAAAACCTGCCCGGTGAATCCGCGGACATCGCTGCATTGCCCCCCGTCCGCATGGTCGACCTGATCGCAGCCGCCGCTCCGGAATCTCTGAGCGCCTGGTTTGCCGGGTCCGCCGGCTCGGGTGTGGTCCTGGTGTTTCGCAACCTCATATCCGCTTACTGCCGTGATCACCTGAGCAAAGCGGCAAAAAAAGCCCTGGCCGCCGCCTGGGCCCCCCGGGTGGATACCAAAGCCCTGGAGTGGCTGGTGGCCATGCACCGGGTGGCCCATGGCATGGGCCCCCTGGCCGTGGAAGATGCGGCCGGTGCACAGATGGTCTCCGTGGCGAGCCGTCTCGAGGGAGCATCTCAACTGCTGGAAGCCATCAAAGCCGATGGATTGGCCTTGTTGGCGGGGCTGCGCCTGGCCGGCGAAAAAAAGGATTTCGGCCCCTCGGTTGCCCAGTTGACGGCCACTTACGTGATATTCCTGATGGACCGGGCTTTTTCCTCTGCGGGGAAACAGGCCGTTGCCTTTCGAACCGTGTTCCTCCTGCTGGTGGCGGACGGCGCCGTTCGCCTGGATTTGAAAAGCGGCCGGGTGCTTCCGGACCCCCAGCGTTTGCGCGACAGCATGAAAAAATTGCTGGCGCGGGTGATTCGCGTCCAGGGTTCCGGTTCGCTCGCCGAGGCGGAAAGCATCCTGGCGCCGGGGAAAAGAACAATCGACAAGAACGATCCTTTCGCCGCCCTGATGCCCGAGGGTGTCAGCGCGTTTTCCCTGGTCGGGCCAGCAGCGGACGTTTCCGGAACCAAATGAATGCGGGAAATCCGCCGGACCGGTCCGGCCGCTGGATCTACGACCTGGATTTGTCCTCCCTGCGTGACAGGCTGAACGTCCTGGGCATGCCCCGCTATGCCGCCTCACAGGTGTTCGCGTGGCTATACCGCCACCGAAAACCGGATATGCATGAGTGGACGAACATCCGCCTGGCTCATCGTGATGCCCTGAAAAAAACCTTCTCAACGGAATTGCCCGAGGTGGTACGTGAATCCAGTGACCCGACGGGTACCCGCAAGATTTTGCTGAAACTGCGCGACGGCAACGGGGTGGAGGCGGTCTGGATTCCCGGCGACGGCCGGACCACCCTGTGCATTTCCACCCAGGTGGGCTGCCCCCTGGGTTGTGTGTTCTGCGCCACCGGGTCGATGGGCTTCATCCGGCAGTTGAGCGCCGGGGAGATCCTTGCCCAGGTATTGGTGCTGCTGGGGTATCAATCTGATCCAGATGAACGGATCAACATCGTGTTCATGGGCATGGGCGAACCCCTGATGAACCCCGGGGCCACCTTGGCGGCCATGGACGTGTTGACCGGGAGCCCCGGCATGTCCATCTCTCCCCGTCACATCACTTTGTCCACCGTTGGGCTGCTGGGTCCGCTGGCTGAATTTGAGCGGCGGTTTCCCCGTGTCAAAATCAGTGTTTCCCTGCATGCCCCGGATGATGCCACGCGCCGGCGACTGATGCCCGCGGCGGCGGCCCGGCATTCCATCAAACAATTGTTGACTTACTTTTCAAGTCCCCGTGCGTATCCCGTGACGTTCGAGTACATCCTCATCCGCGGGATCAACACCTTGCCGGACCAGGCCAAACGCCTGGCCGGCCTGTTGGCACCCCTGCACTGCAAGGTCAATCTGATCCCCTTCAACCCGGTTCCCGGCTGTGCTTTCACCGCTCCCAGCACCGAGGAGGAACAGGTTTTTCTGGAAATCCTGGTTAAAGCCGGCCTTTCCGTCACGGTCCGGCGCTCCCGGGGCCGGGAGATCCACTCCGCCTGCGGTCAGTTGGCGGGCATGGCGGCGGGGACCCTGTAGTGGAACGGGCGGCCTTTTTTTCCCGATACGATTTCAATCTGGATGGATTTCAGCGCCGGGCCATTGAAGCGGTTGAGGCGGGCCATTCGGTCCTGGTGAGCGCGCCCACGGGTGCGGGCAAAACCCTGATCGCCGAGTACGTGATGGCCCGCTGCCTGAATCGCGGGCGGAATGTAATCTATACGGCGCCCATCAAGGCCCTTTCCAACCAGAAGTTTCGTGAATTCCAGGCCCTGTTTCCAAACCGCGTCGGCATCGTCACCGGAGATGTCAGCATCCATCCGGATGCCCCGTTGATCATCATGACCACCGAGATTTACCGCAACCGCCTGTTGGAACAGCGTGGTGGTTTCAACGGCTACTCGTGGGTCATTTACGATGAAATTCACTACCTGGACGATATGGAACGGGGTACTGTATGGGAAGAGTCCCTGATCCTGAAACCGCCCCACATGCGCTTGCTGGGCCTCTCCGCCACGATACCCAATGTCGATGCCCTGGCTGAATGGATGCGGGAGATCTTTTCGGCACCCGTCCAGGTGATCCGCGAGGATCGCCGGCCGGTTCCGCTGCATCTCTACTTCCAGGTCCGGGGTCAAATTACGGACAATCTTGAGCGGGTGCGCCGCTGGCTGAGCCGTCCGCATCGCCGGGGCGGACGCCCCGTGCCCAGGGGATCCCGCTTCGGTGGATCCGCCCGGCCGGAACCCCTGCTGCGCCACCTCATGGAAACCGACCGGGTGCCACTGATCTACTTTTCCTTTAGCCGCAAGCGATGCGAATGGCTGGCCGACCTGGCGCGCGGCCTGTTCCCGCTTCCGGAACAGGGGATGCAAACGGTGCTGGACCGCTACGACATGCTCTGTGAACGTTTCGGTATCACCGAGACTGAACGGGCGGCGGACATGCGCCAGTTGCTGGCCCGCGGCGTGGCCTACCACCACGCCGGACTGCACCCCATGCTGAAGGAAGTGGTGGAGCGACTCTTTTCCGATCGCAGCATCCGCATGATCTTCACCACGGAGACTTTTGCCCTGGGCATCAACATGCCGGCCCGCACAGTTGTGATCGATGAAATGCGCAAGCGTTACGGGCGGTTTTTCCGCACCCTGAAAAACCGGGATTTCTCCCAGATGGCCGGCCGTTCGGGGCGGCGTGGCATTGATGTGGAGGGATTTGTTTATTGCCGCTTTTCCCTGGAAGACATCCAGCCGTTGGATCTGGACATTCTCTTTCGCCGCGGGCCGGAACCGGTGCGCAGCCGGTTGAACACCTCCTACGCCACCATTTTGAACCTGTACGAAATCCATGGGGACGCCTACATTGAAATCTACAGGAAGTCTTTCCACCATTTTTCCAGCCAGGGCCGTGCTTCCCGCCGGCAATTGGCGTTGATGCGCGCCAGAATGGAGGTCATGAAAGAACTCGGTTGCATTCAGAACGGTGAGCTCACCCCCAGGGGGCAATTCGCGCGGCGCATGTACGGCTATGAAATGAGCCTTTCCCAATTGTACGCCGCCGGAATCCTGGAGCGTTTGTCTGTTGAAGAGCTGGCCGCCGTGTGCCTGGCCGTGGTATTCGAACCCCGTCCGGGTAGCCGGGGTGTACCCATACCCCGGGAGTATCGCCGCTTGAGAAGTGACGTCGCGGGGCATTTGCGTCCGCTGCACCTGCTGGAGCGGCAAAAAGGCATCCCGGACCTCAGCAAACGTTTCGCCTTTGACCTCACGGCCCCCTTGTTGAGCTGGATGCGGGAACCCTCCTTCGAGCGCTTGGTTCGTCAATCCGAGCGCGACGAGGGCGAGGTCATCCGCTATTTCCGCATGACCGTCCAGGTGCTGCGGGAGATGCAGGACGCCCACTTGGCCGGGGAGTTGACCCGGCGCTTGCGCCAGGCGGTGGCCCGGATCAATCAGGGGTTCATTGATGCGGAAAAACAACTGCGCCTCGGGCTCGAGGCGGACGCAGCGGAAAAACTGCTGGAGGCATCAGGTGACATGTACGGGGATTCCGAGGCTTGACAAATTTCCGCAAATCGCCTATATAGAAGTGGACGCCGAAGTGGTGGAATTGGTAGACACGCAAGTTTCAGGTACTTGTGGGAGCAATCCTGTGGGGGTTCGAGTCCCCCCTTCGGCACACTCTCTCCTCAGCGAACTCCCCGGCCCTGACCTCCAGCCCCATGACGCATAAGGAAAAAACCGGCCGTATCGCCGTGCTCCTCTCCGGACGGGGCAGCAATTTTGACGCCCTCTACCGGGATTCCCTTGAACCGGATTCAGGCTACCGGATCTCCTTGGTGGTTTCCGACCGTGCCGATGCGCCCGGGCTGTTGCGCGCCCGCAGGTACGGCCTGGACACCGTGTTCATCGATCCAAAAGAATTTGCCAGCCGCCGCGCTTTCAGTGAACGTTTGTTGAGTGCGTTAAGCTCCCGGGCCGTAAACCTGGTCTGCCTGGCCGGCTTCATGCGCATTCTGGGCCGGCGGGTGGTGGACGCTTATCCCGGACGCATTCTCAACATCCACCCGGCATTGCTGCCGGCTTTCCCCGGCTTGAACGCCCAGCGTCAGGCCCTGGATTACGGCGTGAAATACTCGGGATGTACCGTGCATTTCGTGGATCGCGGCATGGATACCGGACCGGTTGTCCTCCAGGAATGTGTTGCGGTCCGGGAAGATGACGACGAAGATTCCTTGAGCCGGCGCATCCTGGAACAGGAGCACCGCCTGTTCCCCCGGGCGGTGCGCATGTTTTTCGCCGGCGCGCTGCAAATCCAAGGGCGGCGGGTGAGGATCCGATGAAAAAAAGCATACATATATCCCTGGCCGTGTTGATGCTGGCGGGATTGGCGACAGCGACCTCTCATTCCATGGAGGATGCCCGCAAGATCGATCGCTTCATGATGCGGATCGCCCAGGATGGGCGTGAACGGGTCGTTCTGCGCTCCGTGGAGTTTACCCAGGCGGAGCTCAATGCCTACTTGAACCGCATCTACATCCCCAAATATGCCCCGGAGGTCCAGTTCGTCGAGTTGGAGCTGGGCGCCGGCAATGTGGTTTCCGGTACCATGGGCGTCAAACTGGAGGGAAAGAAGTACCAGAGCCTGCCCTCGTTTCTGCGGGACTTCAAGGTGAGTTTTTCCGGAACACTGGAATCACAGAACCGGCGGATGCGCTACCTTTTTGAGGACATCCGCATAAACGGCACCCGCTTTTCCCCGGAAGTCCTGGACGAAGCTTTCTCCTCGGCCCAGGCGGGAGTCGACATCAAGCGGTCCATCTTTGACTGGTTCACCCTGTTGCCGGGGCTGAAAAAAGTGGCCGTGGAAAGCGGACGCATCACCCTTTTCTTTTAGATTGCGCCTGCAGACTCAGGATTCCGTATCCAGGCTGAAAGGCGTCGGCCCGGCGTACAGCGCCGCCCTGGCCGCCGCGGGAATCCATTCCGTAGCGGACCTGTTGCTGCGTTTTCCCGTGGATTACATCGATTGCCGCAGAGTAGAACGGGATTTCGTTGCCGGTCGGCCGGGCCTGTATTCCGGGCGTGTCTTGTCCCTGTCCATGTCCCGTAACTTCCGCCGCCGGCTCAGCACCATTCGCCTGGAGTTGGAAACTCCGGCGGGCAGCCTGCGGGCCCTGGTGTTCAACCAGCCCTGGTGGTTGCGTCAATTGGAACGGGGCAAGCGGATTTGGGTGTTCGGCCAAGTCGATCCCGGCGAAAAGCCGCCGACCATGACCGCGCCGCGGATTTTCCTGGAGCCGCCGGAAAAGGTAATCCCGGTGTATCGATCCCTGGAGGGGATTTCCCGGGGCAGGCTGCGCCGGCTGATTCATACGGCCTTGGAAGTCACGGATCCGCCGTCCGAGATCCTGCCGCCATGGATCCTGGAAAAGCGGGGCTGGCCCGGTTGGCTCAAGGGCCTGGAGCGGATTCACCTTGCCGTTGACGGCCAGGACAAGTTGGCGCGTTCCCTGGATCGTTTCCGCTACACCGAGTTTCTGGCGTTTCATCTTGAATTGCGGCTGGTGCGTCAACTCCTGGGCAATATCAAGCGGCGCTATGCCTATCAATGCCCCGCCGGGTTCAAGGCCGAGCTGGAAAGCCGCCTGGGGTTCACCCTGACGGCGGGCCAGGCCGGGGCGTTGAGTGAAATCCTGGCGGACCTTGAGGGCCCGACGGCCATGCAGCGGCTGGTCCAGGGAGACGTGGGCAGCGGGAAAACCGCCGTGGCCCTGGCCGCCCTCTGGCTGGCCGCGAGCAACGGCTTTCAGTCGGCTTTTCTCGCGCCCACGGACTTGCTGGCCCGTCAACACGCGCAACTGGCGCGCCGGGTTTTGAAAAAAACGCCGGTGAAGCTGTTGACCGGTTCGACACCGGCGTCGCAGCGGCATGAAATCGAAGCCTGCATTTGCCGGGGGGAGACGCTGGTGGTATTCGGCACCCATGCGTTGTTGAACCGCAGCCTGACCTTTCCCCGCTTGGCCATGGTGGTGATCGATGAACAGCAGCGCTTCGGTGTTTCCCAACGGGCGGCCCTGTACGGAAAGGGGCGGGGAGCGGACCTGCTGGTCACCACGGCCACGCCCATACCCCGCACCCTCATGCTGGCTTTGTTTCACGACCTGGCGGTGTCGACCATCCGGGATCGCCCCCGGGGCAGGGAAAGGGTGCGCACCAAGGTTCTGGACGCCCGGCGTCGCGACGCTTTCTATTCCTGGCTGGTCGAGCGTTGGCAAGGCGCCGGAAAAACCGCGGAAACCCCGGAACGGGTGTTTATCGTGTTGCCCCGCATCCGGCCCACGGAGCCCGCGCCCGAGGTGGCCAGTCTGGAGATCGAGGGGCGGGCGTTGCGGCAGCGGTTGAACGCTCATGGCGCGGCCTTGCTGTCCGGAGAGACCCCGGCGGCCGAACGGGAGCGGTTGCTGAAGGACTTCCGCGCCGGCCGCCTGCGGGTTCTCATCGCCACCACGGTGGTGGAATTGGGAATCGATGTGCCTGAAGCCACCATCATGGTGATTGAGAATGCCGACCGCTTCGGCCTGGCGCAGTTGCACCAATTGCGCGGCCGGGTGGGGCGGGGGGAGCGTCCGGGGCAATGCTACCTGATCCGCTCTCCCGGCGCATCACAGCGGGGCCGGCAGCGCCTGCAGATCATGGTGCGGGAAGACGACGGGTTCCGCTTGGCTGAAAAGGACCTGGAGATGCGCGGCGGCGGGGAAGTGGCCGGGCAGCGCCAGGCGGGCAACCTGGATTTTCGTTTCGGCGATCCCGCCCGGGATCACGGGGTGTTTCTCCAGGCCCGGGAAGATGCGCAGCGCATCCTCAACGCCACGGACCCCGCCACTCCCTGGCTGGACAGCCTCATTGCATCGATCCGTGAGCGCATCGGTCAAATCCATTTCAGCTGATTTGAGATTTTTCCAGCCCATGGGGTATGATCCTCATGGAGGTGAGTTCATGGCGAAACGTTGGCTGGCATGGATGTTGGTCGTGATCATGGTGGCGGCGCTTGCGGCGTGCGTGGTGGCTCCGCGGACGGCACCGCCGCCGCCGCGCCGGGAGATGCGTCCCGCCGCGCCGGGACCGGGGCATATATGGATCTCCGGCCACTGGAAGTGGCGCAACGGCGATTGGTATTGGATCCGCGGCCACTGGACGCGCAACCGGCCGGGCCAGGTATGGGTCCCGGGTCATTGGAAACGCCGCGGCAACCGCCAGGTCTGGGTACCCGGGCATTGGAGAAAGCGCCGGCGTTGAGGGGCGGAGTCGTCGCTCCGTTTCCATGTAGGTAAAGTAATTCACCTGGATTGCCAAGGCGCCGGTCAGCCGGAAAACGCCAGGCATGCTTTTCTTTAACCCCGGCTGATGCCGGGATCCGCTGCCCTGGACACCGGATAATTATTCCGGATCAGACGAAATGCAGTGGTCTTTCCCTCAGTTGTCAAAGGTGCGTCCACGTTTACAGCCGGGCTGAAATGGTGTATATTGATGCGATTCCAGCGGTTCAGCCGCTTGTGCGGCGACCCTTGAGGAGTGACCATTGAAACGGATTGCATGGATCTTGGTTGTGGCCGCGGCCCTGGTGGCCGTGGCCGGTTGCGGTGGTAAGGATGCGCTGAAAACGGAACCCGAGCCCGCGGTGGTGCCCGCAGCCCCACCGCCCCCCACGGCTCCCCCGGATCCCAGGATCCGCCGCGCCCATGCGGTGCTTCGTCATTTCGGACATTTGACCCGCAAGTACATGAGCTATGCCGAGTACAGCCGCCGCAAGAGCGGCGGCACGGTGACCTCGGTCAGTCCCGACTGGTTTTACGATACCTATAGCCTGGACCTCAACGAGGACGGCTACTGGGCCAAGGTGAACTTTCAGACGGCGGAACGCGCCATTGCCAGGGATCCCCGCATCGAGGCCCTTTTGGGCAACGCCCCCCGCAATGCCATCGACATGAAGGTGAAGACCCCGGCGGGGCGCCGTTTCGTGCTCAGCGACAGTGAGGGTGACGGCGTCCTCGACTATGCCGCTCCCCAGCAGCCCAAGGGCTCCCAGCCCGCCGGCTTCGATACGGAACTGCGCGACCGCATGCAGGCGACGTACTCGCGACTGATCGCCGTGATCAAGGAATATTACCCACGCATTCCACCTGACAAACGCTGATGCAGGCAAGGTCCGTTCGCCTCATGGGGCGCAGCAACCGTTCCGGTGAGTTGTTGATCCGCTTGCGGGCGGGCCAGGCGGTTCCCCTGCAGGAGACCAATCCTTATGTCCGGCAAGCCTGTGAAATGCGTGACCTGGTACTCACCGCACCGGAATTGGAAGCCGGGTTCCCCGAGCTGTTTCCCCGGCCGGCCGATCCGGTTTGGGCGGAGGTGGGCTGCTATTTCGGAGAGACTCTGACGGCCATGGCCGGCAACGTGTCCGGGGTCAACTTTCTCGGCGTGGACATCCGCTTCAAACGGGTGGTCAAGAGCGGGCTGCGCATTCGCAAAGCCGGCCTTCAGAACGCCAGGGTCGTGCTTTGCGATGTGGACGGGTTCCTGGATGCGTTGCCGCCGCGCTCGTTGGCGGGCATCAACGTGTTTTTTCCGGACCCGTGGCCGCGCCGCAAACACCGCAAGCACCGTTTCGTGAACCATGGGTTTCTGGAGCGGGCGGCATCGAGATGTCGATCCGGCGGGGTGTTCTGGTTCAAAACCGACCAGGAAAGCTACTTCCGGGAAGTCGAAGCCCTGGTACCGCAATACGGCTTCGTCACCGATACGGTGCCGCCGCGGATTCTGGGGGACAGGGACTACGATTCCGTTTTCCAGCGGCTATTTCAGCGGCAGTCCGATGGCGTGTACCAGGCGGCGTGGAAACGGGAAAGTTGAAGAAAGGTAACAGGTGACAGGAAGACAGGTGGCAGGGAAGGGGGCACGGCATGCCGCGCCCATCGCCACTATGCCCGCGGCCCAATAAACTTGTACGTGTTTTTTAATTCAGCGGTATACGTTACGGGGTGGTGAGATGCCCTTCGTTCACCACTTCGCGTTTACCCTCGCAGGGGGGCTGACCGGAAAGGGCTGCGGTGGCCTGAAATGACTACGGTGGATGTTTGCGACGTGACCGCAGTCATTTCACTCTCGTCGGGCCGGCCTCCTGGCCCATCCGGTTCCCAACCGACTCCGTTTGCGTTCCCTCAGGGCAGCATCACCACCCTTTTCACTGTAAGCGCAAAACAATTCCCGGAGGGGTGAGTGTCCGCCTGAATCAGTTGAAAAGTTGAAGAGTTGAAAAGGGAAGAAGCATATAGAGTTTGCCTGCTGGGGCAATTCACGAATTGTCAGTGGCCGGTCGCCCGTACGCGAAGAACAGGCGGCGGGAATCAGGCGTAGGGGCGGGTTTTAAACCCGCCCGGATGCAAACAGGTGCTATCACCCCCGCCGGGGAAACCAGGGGATGAGCCGGCTGGTGGATTTCACGTAGGCCTGCCAGGCGGGGTCGCTGCCGTATTTCTGCCGGGCTTTTTTCTCCAGCAGGGGGATCCCGCTTACGAAGAGCAGCAGCAACGTAATATACAGCGGGCTGACCACGGCCAGGTGGCTCCAGCCGGCCAACCGCGGCAAAACAAAAAGCCAGAGCCCCCACCAGACCATCATTTCACCAAAGTAGTTGGGGTGTCTGGAGTAGCGCCACAATCCGGAACGGATAAACCTGCCCCGGTTTTCCGCTTGGTTGCGAAAGCGGAACTTCTGCCAGTCACTGACGGCTTCCACGGTCAGGCCCACGGCCCAGGCGGCGAATCCGGCCCATACCCAGACCGGTATTTCCGGCGGCATGGGGATGGCCATGGCCAAAGCCACCGGCAGCGAAATGATCCACACGCTGATCGCCTGGAGTCCCCAGAACCGGGCCAGCCGCACCGGGTGCTCGCGCCGCTCGTCAAATCGTTCATCTCGCCCCGTCTTCAGGATCCGGGCCAGCAGGTAGGCGCCCAGGCGGATACTCCAGAGCATCACCATGGCAAAGAGCGCCAGAGTGTGCCATCCCGGCGGCGGGCCGGCCAACAGCCCGGCCAGGGCCACCGCCGCGAAGGTCAGGGCGTAACTGATGTCCGTGTAGCGGTCGGTGCGCCCGGCCAGGGCCAACACAAAGCCCAGGGCGTTGATGCCCAGGCAGATCAGCAAAGCGCTCCAGGGGCTCATTCTTTCGGCGCGGCGCTTTCCAGCGTCTGATTGTGGTCGGGTTTGGGTGCCGCGGGCTCAGCGGCCGAATTGGACCTTGCCGGAGCCTGGGGCCGGGTGTGGAAGGCGTATGCCAGGGCGAAGATCAGCAATCCCACCACGCATACGCCGCCGGCCACTTCGATCACCGGTTCCACCAGGTGTTCGCCCACGATGGACCACAGGCTGCCCATGCGGTCAACCATCATGGATTCCAGCGGGGTGTAGTGGTAGCCGGTCATATCCAGCCGGGGCAGCCACGATCCCCAGTCAGCGGCATTGCGTGCCGCCATGGCCGTGATCAGGGCCAGCCCGCCGCCGATCATGGTAGTGACCCCGGCCCAGCGGAAGAAGCCGCTTTTGGTACCTGCGGCCAGCAGTGATGAGAGCAGGATGACCAGTCCCGGAATCAGGAAAAGGACAAAAGTCACGGTGGAGACCGTGCGCGCGAGGTCAAGTCCCCGCGGGTGGATCTCTATGCCGTCCATTAATTCCACCCGCTCGGGGATGTCCGCCGCGGCCCGTTCAAGCGCCAGGGCCACCGCGCTGTCGGTGATCTCAATGCCCGGGCGGCAGGCCGGCAGGTTGCTTCTATGGCCGGGGGATTCCAGGAAACGCCGCCATTCGGTCATGCCTTGTTCTCCGCATTCGGGCAGATTGGCAAAGACGTCCCGCAGCCAGGTGCGCATGGCCGGGCTTTGCAGCGCCTTTTTCAGGGGCACCATGTCCAGTTCTACCGTATCGGACGGTGCATCGCCCCGCAGGATGGCGCTTATCCGCTGCAGGGCTTGATCCAATTCGCCTTCCAGCCACGCGCTGACCCCGGATTGGTCCAACACCTCGCTGGGCGTGCTGCCCACGCTGGCCATGGCGCGCAGCCAGGCCCGGCTTTCCTTGTCCAGCGAAGGGTCATCGGTTTTGCCCAGGCGGACCAACTCGTCCATGATGGTGCGGGTCTCCTGGATTATTTCAGTCGGCATTTTGGAGATGAAATCGGGTGATACCACGGCCTTGGTCAAACCCACGGCCCAGGTCATGCCGAACAACAACGGCAGAGCGATGAAAACAATGATCATTACGGCAAAAAAAGTCCTGACTGGTTTCATGACCCCTCCTGGTGGCGGCATTGTCCACGCCCCGGGTCTTCTCGGCCGGGGTTCCGAAGATTGCCGCGATTTATTGTACTTTACCCACGAACTAAGCGCAACACAGACGCGTGGACGGCTCTCTTTTAACCCAACGTAAATCGAACCCGCGGGGTTCCGGAAAATCGACCCGCCTTGCGCATTGGCCGGTTTTCATGCCCCGGGGGCGCCCAGGGGTTTGCCCAATGCGTCCGCTTGCGGTAGAATGGGGCGGCCTCAATGTTAGACAACATATTCCCCCTGATGCTGCAGCTGGTGTTGCCCATGGTGCTGGGCCTGCTGAGCCGCTGGTTGCGGCTGCTGCCGGAAAACGCTTCGGAAGCACTGCGTATCTTCGTGGTGCGGATCTGCATGCCGTTCCTGATTTTTCAAAACCTTTTCGACGCCCGGGTGGACAGCCTGCCGCAGTTTTTCCCCTCGGCCGGCGCCTTCATAATCATCAGCCTGCTTTTCGCGTTGACGGGAGTCTGGGCGGCCCGCCTGGCTTTTGCCGAAGGCAAGCGGCGCAATGCCTACTTCATCGCCGTTTTCATGGGAAACTACGGCTTTCTGGGCTGGGGAGTGATGCACTCTTTTTACGGGCCCGAGGCGTTTACGCGGGCCGTGTTTTTTTCCCTGCCCTATTGGCCGGTTTTCCTGATAGTCGGTTTCGCAGCGCTGTTGCGCATGAACCATCGCAGCGCCGGGACTTCCCCCTCCATGGGGCGGATGATCCTTGCCAACGGCCTCGCTCCCATAGCGGCGGCGGTCCTGGGCGTTGCCGCGAACCTGGGCGGATTGTCGCTGCCGGGGCCTGTGGCCGTATTGATCAAGGGGTTTGCCGCCATGGCCATCCCGCTTATCCTGTTTACAGTGGGAATGGGATTGACGCTGCGCATGCACTCCGGCGATTGGAAAACCCTGGCCCTGGCCGCGGTGCACCGCCTCTTGTTTGGTTTCCTCCTGGGGTGGATCGCCTGGCGTCTGGTCAGCCTCGTCCTGCCGGTGGATGGCCTGACCGCCCGGGTTATCCTCATGGAGGCCGTGATGCCCACGGCTGCCATGTCGCCTTTCTTTACCCTTTACTTTGCCAGCGACCGGCAATTGGTGGACGGGGCCATCGCGGGAACGACCCTGTTGTCCATGGTCACCCTGATGCTGTGGTATCCCCTGGTGGAATGGCTGGTCAATTGAGCATCAGCCGCTTGCGGGTCGCAGACGGCTGAAGTTGGATTCCAGCAGGTGAACAATCGACTTGCGTCCGTTTTCGTCCAGGTCCTGGATCCCGCAGCGGATTGAAAACACCATGCCGGCGGAGAGATGCCGGCTGGTCTCTTTGTCCGGGCAACAAGCCTGGGATTCGAGGATTTCCACGGGAAGGGGGGTGTGCCCATGGGGTGCGGGGATGAAAACCAGGGCTTTGCCGCCCACCGGGGGGGAATACCCGGAAACGATCCGCATGCCGCGAAAATTGATGTCCTTGATCAGGCAGGTACCGTGAGCGCCGAAGTGTCCCCGGGCGGGCGGGTTTAGCGGGAATTTGATGTCTTGGCTGTTGTTCATGCTTTGTCCTTGCCGGCGGTGGTTGCATCCGCGGCCACAAATTTATACTAGGCAATTTCACTGCCATGAACGGGAGGCATTCGGGTCCCACGGAAAACCAGGCGCAGCGTGTTCCCCGCCGTGGGTGCGTCGCCGCCGCGGCAGCCCGGGTTTATAAACCGGTTTACAATTGTCCTTGCCCTGGTTTATAGTGAGCGCCCCAGGGTGATACTGGAGGCCGGCCACCTTTGCAGGTATAATGGCCACATGAACGCGGAAAATTTTCTTCGGGGACTGACCGGGGCGGGTTTCGATTTCTTTACCGGTGTTCCCTGTTCGTATTTGGGTCCTTTGCTGCTGGCACTTCAGGGGCGGCCCGCGGACGAGCATTTGCCCGCCCCCCGGGAAGACCTGGCCGCCGGACTGGCCGCCGGCGCCTGGTTGGGCGGGCGGCTGCCCGTGGTGTACATGCAGAATTCCGGATTGGGGTACTCTCTGGAGGCCTTTGCCTCGCTGCACATGATCTATCGCCTTCCCGTACTGCTGCTGGTTTCCTGGCGGGGGCCGGATGATCCCGGTTGGGAGGAGCACCAGGTTATGGGGCGCCACACCCGGGCGTTGCTGGACACTTTCGGTATTCCCCGGTTCACCTGGCAGCGAGGGCGCCGCCTGGTGAACTTCGCCCGCCTGGCCCGCAAGGTGAATCAGGTTCAGGGTCCGGTTGTGCTGTTGATGGGCCGCGGGGTCTTCGAATGAAGCGCCTGCAGGCCCTAGCCGGGATCGCCGCGGCGCTGGCCGTTGAAGACCGGGTGGTTGTGGCCAACGGCGCCATGGGCCGGGAGTTTTTTGCCACCGTGGACAACCCGCGCCACTTGGTCCTGGTGGGATCCATGGGATTGGCCGCCAGCGTGGGCGTGGGTTACGCCTTACAACGTCCCGACGTGCGTGTCCTGGTCCTGGATGGAGACGGGAACCTGATGATGGGTTTGGGGGGATTGCTGCTGGCCGGTGTTTCCCGTCCGGCCAACCTGCTTCACCTGGTGGTGGATAACCGTCAATACGCAACCACCGGCGGCCAGCCCACCGCTTCGGATGCCATCGATCTGGAAGCCATGGCCCGGGCTGCGGGGTATGCGAAAGCGGGGCACGCCGATTCACCCGCTACCCTGGACGTTGAGCTGGCGAGGTGGACGATCCGTTCCGGTCCGTTGTTTCTGCGCGTAAACGTAGAACCCGGTCCGGCCGCGGATGTGGCGCGGATTCCTTTTTCCGCCCGACAGATGGCCCGGCGCTTCAAGGCCGCCAAGCCGTAGCGGGTGATTTCCAGCGGCCCGCCGTGCCGGCGGATAAGATCGGGATCTTGGGCTTTAGGTTTTCGGCGTGCCGCTGAACAACGGTCCGGCAAATCCTTCCAGATCGTCTTTTCCCCATTCGAATTCCTGTCCCAGGAAGAGACGCCGGGTTCGTTCTTCCCGCACGACTTGGGCGGGGGGTCCGGAACTCAGGATTTCGCCGCGGTGAATCACGTAAACCCGGTCCGTGATGTTAAAGGTGTCCTTGACGTTGTGGTCCGTGATAATGATGCCGATGTCCCGTTGCCGCAGTTTCAGGATGGTTTTCTGGATGTCCACGATGGTGATGGGGTCAATCCCGGTAAAGGGCTCGTCCAGGAAAAGGAAACGCGGGTTCATGATCATTGCGCGGGCGATCTCCAGGCGGCGTTTCTCGCCGCCGGACAATTGATGGGCCCGGGAGTTGCGCACGTAGTCCAGGCCGAAATCCGTCAGCAGTTCATCGGCTCTCCGGCGGGCTTCGCCTGGCGGATGGTGCAGCTCCAGGATCTGAAACAGGTTTTCGAACACCGTGGCCTTCAGAAATACCGAGTGCTGCTGGGGGAGATAAACCAGTCCTTTTACGGCGCGGACGTGGGAGGGGTCGTTGTCAATGACATTGTCGTTGAGCCGGACTTCACCGCCGTCGGGTTTGACGATTCCCGCCAGCATGAGGAAGGTGGTTGTTTTGCCCGCTCCGTTGGGGCCCAGGAGTCCCAGCACCTCACCGCCCCGGGCCCACAGGTTCAGGGAGTTGACCACGGGGACATGGTCGTAAATTTTGGTCAGTTCTATCGCTTCGAGGCGGTTCATTTGGCTGAGGTCGACGTTGCCGTGCGTTCCCGCGCCGCAACCCCGCGGCTCCGGGTTCCATGGTATCACATCAAGCGTTGATTTCAAAGGTTGTCCGCTTGTGTTATCGGTCTCCCCGGCGTTTGCATTCCCCGAGTGATTCCGTTATAATTTTCAGTCTTCCCGTACTTCACCACGGAAGGGAAAAGCATGCATTCATCCGCGCGAAACGCAAAGGCCGGGATTGTTCCGCCGCCTGACTGGCTCTCGTTCCTGCTGCATGCTTCTTCACGTCCGGAGCGGGAACGCCGCGAATGGCTGCGTGATGTTTTGTCACGGGACTCCGGTTTTTTTGCCCTGGGCGTGAGCGCGCTGCATTGCGGCTGGTTCGCCGCGGATCCCGGAAGCGAACCCGACGTGGAATCCCTCCTGGAGGCGCTGGGATCGGACCCGTTGCTGCGGCTGGCGGCCCGCCTTTCCATGGCCAGGTGGTTTCACCAGGCGTCGCCCGCCGCCGCGCCGAAACTTCGCCGTGATGTGTTGGCCACGACAATGCTTGCTTCCGCAATGGCCGCGGGGATCGCCGAGGAGCTGTGCGGCCGGGTCCGGGTGGAAACCGAGCTGTGCGGCCTGCTTTCCGGGGTGGGGACATGGCTGCGGTTGCAAAGGGGAAAAGGCCGTAAGGATGAGGCTGGATCAACGGATCCCGGGCACCCGGAGGTGTTTCGCCAATGGGGCGTGGAGCCCGAGGGCCTGGCCGATTTTCCGGCGACGGCCCCGCTTGTGGCGGCGGCGCGGCGGTTTTTGCGCGACCGGAAAAAAGATGACAACGATCTGGCCGCGATCCTGGCCCACGCCCATGACCAGGCCGGTGCGGCACCGCCGGATTATAACGAAGTCGTTGCCGCTTTGCCGTGGCGCCTGCGGGCCGCCTGGCTGAGCGGTGCCCCCGCCGACGGATGGCCCGGTGAAATACCCGCCGCGGCCGGGTTCCTGATGGAATTTTTGGGCGACCCCGGCGCGGATGGAATGTCTGATCAGGTGCTGCGTCGCTTGTTGCGGCAACTCGACCAGCCGGGCGCTCCGCTGACATGCGGACGCCGGATACTCGGTTTTGTGTCCGCCTACCTGCCCGGGCTGATTCTCGGCGTGGGTTGGCGCGGAGAGAACAGCGATCCGGGATCATCGTGGTGGCTGACCGATGCGGCCGCCACCCATCCGCTTCCGGAAAGCCTGTTGGCGTCAACCCCGCAAGATCCTTCCCGTTGCCTGCCCAATGCCGATATCTTCGGCGGTGCCTGCCAGGCCCCGGGTTCGGCCCGGGTGCTGCCGGTTCGCGGACCGGGAAGATCCGGCGGCTGGATCGTGGCGTCGCGTCGCGACGGCGGCCGGTTTTCTTTGGTGCAGACCCTGGCCCTGGAATCCCTGGCGGTCCGCATGAGCAGGGCCGTGGAAGTCCATGTGTTGAACGACCGACTGCGGGCGGAATCGAGCAAAATCAAGTTGTTGAAACGCGAGTTGCTGCATGCCGACGAAAACCTGGCCGAGGTAAAGCGCTTGAACCGCCACCTTGAGAAAGCCGTGGCCTGTCAGGAGGTGCTGCCCGGAGTGTTTCACAAGCTGAAAAACAAGGTGACGCCGGTCCTGGGGTACACCCAGATGTTGAAAGTCCACAGCCGGGATGACTACGCAAACGCCCGCCTGGAAAAAATCGAACGCAGCGCCGAGTCCCTGGCCGACCTGTTGAACCGGCTGCGAAAACACTTCGGGTCTCCGCCGTCGCACATGCATGCCGCGAATCTGAACCAGGTCATCAAGCGGCTTCGTCCGCAAATGGAAAAAGCCGCCAAGAGCCGCCAAGTAGAGATCGAGTGGCACCTGGATGCCGGCATAGAGGACTTCAGCATGGCCGAGGGCCAGATGGAGATGCTGGTCCGGGAGATGCTGGACAACGCGTTCCTGGCGATTGAATCCGGGCCCGGGGAATCGCGGCGGGTTGCCGTCCACACCCGCGGGCTTGATTCCGGTGCCTGTGAACTGCGGATCCGGGACAACGGTGTCGGCGTCGACACGGAAGACGTGGACCTTATCTGGGCGCCTTTCTTTGCCCGTTTCCCTGACGGTGACGGTCTGGGACTGGCCTTGTGCGATCAGGTGTTGAAGCGGCATGGGGCTGCCTGCCGGGTCGAGAGCCGGCGGGGTGAGTACACGGAGTTTACCTGCACTTTCCCCGGCATGGAAACCCGGGAAGTCGCCGCCCAACCGCAGCCGGAGCAAAAGCCCTTGAAAGGCCGGGTCCTGCTCCTGGACGACGAAACCTACATGCTGGAGCTCATGCGCGATATCCTGCAGGAAGTCGGCGAACTCGACATCCATGCCACCACCAGCGGCATCAAGGCCCTGCGCTGGTTGCGGGAGCAGGAATACGAATTGGTGATCGCCGACCTCTACCTGCCGGATGTCAACGGCCTGGATATCTTCAAAACCATGAACGAGCGCGGCCTGGCCGATCGCCTGATCCTGGTCACCGCGGGCCCCGGCAGTCCCGGGGTACGGGATTTCCTGGAATCCCGGCGCATTGTTTTCCTTCAGAAACCCTTGGAACTCATGCTGTTTAAGCAGAAAGTAATAGAAAAACTATCCCAAAAGGAGGCATAAATGGCCAAGAAATTCGTGTATTTCTTTTCCCAACAAGAAACCGAAGGCAAGAAAGAGATGAAAGACCTGCTGGGGGGCAAAGGCGCCAACCTGGCGGAAATGAGCAATCTGGGGCTGCCCATTCCTCCGGGCTTCACCATTACCACGGAGGCATGTGCTGAATTCTATAAACACGGCAACACCTACCCGGAGGGTCTGCGGCAAGAGGTGGAGGCCAAGTTGGCGAAGCTCGAATCCCTGATGGGCAAGAAACTGGGGGATGCCGAGGATCCGCTGCTGGTGTCCGTGCGCTCCGGAGCCGCGATCTCCATGCCCGGCATGATGGACACGGTCCTGAACCTGGGCCTCAACGACCGCTCCGTTGTCGGATTGGCCGCCCGCTCCGGCAATGAACGCTTCGCCTGGGATTCCTATCGCCGCTTTATCCAGATGTTCGGCGACGTGGTGCTGGGTATTCCCCATCATCGTTTCGAGGCGATCCTGGATGCCCGCAAACAGGCGGCCGGGGTCGAAACCGATGTGGATCTGGACGTGGCGCAGATGAAGACCCTGGTGACCGAGTTCAAAAAGCTGGTCAAGGATTCCACCGGCGAGGATTTCCCGCAAGCGCCCATAGAGCAGCTCTGGAAGTCCATTGACGCGGTTTTCGGCTCCTGGAACAACGACCGGGCCATCAAGTACCGCGCCATCAACAAGATCACCGGCTTGCTGGGAACGGCCGTCAACGTGCAGACCATGGTTTACGGGAACCTGGGAGACACGTCCGGAACGGGCGTCGCGTTCTCCCGGGACGCGGCCACGGGCGAAAAAGTGTTTTACGGGGAGTACCTGATGAACGCCCAGGGCGAGGACGTGGTGGCGGGAATCCGCACCCCCAACCCCTTGCGCGCGCTTGAAGAACAACAGCCCGAAATCTACCGGCAACTGGATGAGTACAAGGAATTGCTGGAAAAGCACTACCGTGACATGCAGGACATGGAGTTTACCATCCAGGAGGGCAAGCTGTTTATCCTGCAGACCCGCAACGGCAAACGCACGGCTTTCGCCGCGGTGAAGATCGCCACGGACATGGTCCATGAGGGCCTGATATCCAATCGTGAAGCCGTGATGCGCGTCTCCCCCCGGGAACTGGACATGTTGCTGCACCCCAACATCGACCCCAACGAAGCATACGAGGTCATCGGCAAGGGGCTGCCCGCATCTCCCGGAGCCGCGGTGGGTCAGATCGTGTTCACCGCTGAAAAAGCCGAGGAAATGGCGGCCGCCGGCGAGAAGGTCATCCTGGTCCGCAAAGAAACCTCTCCCGAAGACATCGGCGGCATGGACGCCGCCCAGGGCATCCTGACGGCCACCGGCGGGCTGACTTCCCATGCCGCGGTGGTGGCCCGGGGCATGGGCAAGTGCTGCGTGGCCGGGTGCGGTGCCCTGTCCATCAAAAACGACGGCACCTGCTCCATTTCGGGACGCGATTTCCGGGAAGGCGACGTGATCACCCTGAACGGCAGCACCGGCGAAGTGATCCCCGGCGCCCTGACCCTGATCCAACCGGAGATTTCCGGAACCTTCGACGAATTCATGCATCTGGTCGACAAGGAAAGGACCATGGGCGTGCGCACCAACGCGGACACCCCGCGGGACAGCAAGCAGGCCCGCGCTTTCGGTGCTGAGGGCATCGGGTTGTGCCGCACGGAGCACATGTTTTTCGAGGGCGACCGCATCGACGCCGTGCGTGAAATGATCCTGGCCGAGGAAACCGCCGGCCGGCGCAAGGCCCTGGCCAAGATCCTGCCCATGCAGGAACAGGATTTCGTCGGAATTTTCAAGGCCATGGACGGCTTCCCCGTCACCATCCGCCTCCTGGACCCCCCCCTGCACGAGTTCCTGCCGCATACCGATGAAGAGTTGCAGGAACTGGCCGACATCATGAAGGTGGACTTTCAGGTGTTGAAGCGCAAAACCGAAAGCCTCAAGGAGTTCAACCCCATGCTGGGTCACCGGGGCTGTCGCCTGGCCGTCACCTTTCCGGAGATAGCTGAAATGCAGGCCGAGGCCATTATTCGCGCCGCCGTGACCTGTGACCGGGAAGGGGTGAAGGTGCTGCCCGAAATCATGATTCCCCTGACCGGGACCGCCCAGGAGTTCGAATTCCTGAAGCCCCTGATCGAAAACAAAATCGCCGAAGTATTCGCCGCCCAGGGACACAAGGTGGCGTACAAGATCGGCACCATGATCGAGATTCCCCGGGCCTGCCTGGTGGCCGACCGGATCGCCGAAACGGCGGAGTTCTTTTCCTTCGGCACCAATGACCTGACCCAGATGACTTTCGGGTACTCCCGGGACGACGCCGGGGTGTTCTTGCCCCACTACGTGGAAAAAGGCATCCTGCCGCGTGATCCCTTCCAGGTATTGGACCAGGAAGGCGTCGGCCAGCTGGTGAAAATGGGTATCGAGAAAGGCCGCAGCCAGCGCCCGAATTTGAAAGTGGGCATCTGCGGCGAACACGGCGGTGAGCCGAGCTCGGTGGAATTCTGTTTCCACGCGGGCATGGACTACGTGTCCTGCTCTCCCTACCGGGTTCCCATCGCCCGTCTGGCGGCGGCCCAGGCACGGATCAAATCCGAGGAGTAACCGCGGATGCGGGCATGGTTGCAACACTACTTTCGTATTGAAGAGAACGGGTCCACCCTGCGCCGGGAAGTCTCCGGCGGGGTGGTCACCTTTCTCACCATGTCGTATATCATCTTTGTTCAGCCCGCCATCCTGGCCCAGGCGGGCATGGACTTCGGCGCCGTCATGATGGCCACCTGCCTGTCGGCGGCCCTGGCCTCCATGCTCATGGGCCTGCTGGCCAATTACCCCATCGCTCAGGCCCCCGGCATGGGTGAGAACTTCTTTTTCACCTATACCGTGGTGTTGATGCTGGGTATTCCCTGGCAGCAGGCCCTGGGCATGGTGTTCATCTCCGGGGTGCTGTTCGTGGCCCTGACCCTGTTGCGGGTCCGTGAGAAGTTCATCAACGCGGTGCCGCCTTCGCTGAAGCACGCCATTGCCGCGGGCATCGGGCTGCTGATCGGTTTTATCGGCCTGGCCGATGCGGGCATCATCGTGCGCAACAACAGCGCCCTGGCGCCCCTGGCCGGGGCGCAGGGCGACCTGGTGGCCGGCTTGAAACGTTTCGAGTACGCCTCCGGTGCCTTAAAGCTGGGGGACTTCTCTTTGCCGGCCACCCAGTTGGCGGTCATCGGCCTGCTGATCATCGCCCTGCTGCTGGTGCGCCGCGTCAAGGGCGCCATCCTGTGGGGCATCCTGGCCACCACCCTGGTGGGACTGCTCATGGGGGTGGTGGAGTGGCGGGGGCTGGTGGCCGCGCCGCCTGCCATGTCGCCCACTTTCATGCAGCTTTCCCTCAAGGGGTTGTTCACCTTCAAGGTCATTCCGGTGGTCATCGTGTTTTTCATCATGGACTTCTTCGACACCATCGGCACCCTGATCGGTGTGTCCTCCCGGGCCGGTTTGCTGCGGGACAACCAGCTCCCCCGGGCATCCCGGGCCCTGATGGCGGATGCCGTCGGCACCGTGGCCGGCGCGGTCATGGGCACATCCACGGTTTCTTCCTACATCGAAAGCGCCGCCGGAGTGGAAGAGGGCAGCCGTACCGGCCTGTCCGCAGTGGTGGCCGGATCGCTCTTCGTGCTGGCCATTTTCTTTTCTCCGCTGGTGGCCATGGTGGGCGGCGGATTCGCCCTGTCCGCGACGGACGGGTTGTTCCTTTACCCCGTGACCGCACCGGTCCTGATCGTGGTCTCCGTCCTGATGCTCCGCGAGATGGTGAAAGTCAAATGGGATGACCACTCCGAGGCCATCCCGGCGGCCCTCACCCTGGTGGGGATTCCCCTGACGTACAGCATCGCCGACGGACTGGCCCTGGGTTTTATCGCCTATACGGCCATCAAGCTGCTGTCCGGCCGCTGGCGGGACTTGAACCTGATTCTGGTTCTCATTACAATGGTGTTTGTTTTGCGTTTTGTGTTGATCCGGTTCTGACCATGGCGGCTATAGAGATCAAGGGGCTGAAGAAGTCCTATCCATCGACCTTCGGCACCCGGCGTATCCCGGTGCTTCGCGGCATCGACCTCAGCGTGGAACCCGGCCAGATTTACGGTTTTCTGGGTCCCAACGGCGCGGGCAAGACCACCACCATCAAGTGCATCCTGGGATTGCTGACCCCGGATCACGGTAGCATCCACCTCCTGGGAGCGGATTCCAAGTCCCTGCACAGCCGCAAGCGCCTGGGTTTCCTGCCGGAGAATCCCTATTTCTACGAATACCTGACCATCCGGGAGTTGTTTGATTTTACCGGCCGTCTTTTCGCCATGCCCCCGGCGATCCGGGCGCGCCGGGTCGACGAGGTGATCCGCCAGGTGGGGCTGGCGGGGTTGGAAAACACCAAGCTGGGCAAGTGCTCCAAGGGCATGACCCAGCGTGCCGGCCTGGGCCAGGCGCTGGTGCACGACCCCGAGGTGTTGATTCTGGACGAACCCTTTTCCGGGTTGGACCCGGTGGGCCGCAAAGAGTTGCGGGACTTGGTGCTGTCGTTGAAGCAGGCCGGGCGCACCATCTTCTTTTCTTCCCACATCCTGCAGGACATGGAACTCATGGTGGACCGGGCGGCCATTATCATCGGGGGGCGTATCGTACGCGAAGGACGGCTGGAAGACCTGGTGTCGCATACGGCCCGGTGTTACGAGCTGGTTTTTGACGGCGTGGATGCAACGGCGGCGGATCGGGCCGGCCTGCAGGCCCGCCGGCGGGATCGCCATCTGGTCGCCCGGGCGGAAACGCTGGAAGCCGTCAACCAAAAGATCCGCACCGTTCAGCAACTGGATGGCCGGATCGTGGCGCTGATTCCCTTGAAACTGTCATTGGAGGAAGTTTTCATGCAAGAGGTCGGCAGATGAGAATCCTGGCCATTGCCCGCAACACCTTTCGCGAGGCGGTGCGTCACAAGGTGTTTTACCTGTTGATCTTTTTCGGGGTGTTCTTCGCCTTCAGTTCCCGGTTCGTGAGCATGTTGAGCGTGGGCGACCAGGAGAAAGTGTTGATGGACGTGGGCCTGGCGTCGATCCACTTCTTCAGCGTGCTGGTGGCCATTTTTACGGGCATCAACCTGGTGTACAAGGAAATAGAAAAAAAGACCATCTACAACATCCTCAGCAAACCCATCACCCGGGGCGAGTTCGTGCTGGGCAAGTTCGCGGGCCTGGCCCTGACCCTGCTGGCCGCTCTGGGCAGCATGGCGGTGATGTTTTTTCTTTTTCTGTTCGTGACCACCGGCGCGTTCGCGCCCCGCTGCCTGATCTTCTTTTTTCTGCTGTACATCGAATTGCTGATCATCACCGCCCTCAGCCTGGTTTTTTCATCTTTCTCCACGCCGATCCTCTCCTCGATCTTTACGGTCACCATTTACCTGGTGGGTTCCGTGCTGTGGACCTTCCAGGAGTTCAAGACCCGGCTGCACGAGCCGTTTTCCCGTTACCTGGCCACCGGATTGTATTACCTGCTGCCCAACCTGGACAAGTTCAACGTCAAGAACGAGATCGTCATGAGCACCCCCCTGTCCGGGGCGCGCGTCCTGGCCGCCGCGGCCTATGGATGCGTGTACGTGGCCGCGCTGCTGACCCTTGCGGTGATCATCTTCCGCCGCCGGGAGCTGAACTAGCCATGCAGGCCAAGGCCACCGCGTTGTTCCTGGCGTTGATGTTGACGGCCGGTGCGTTGCAATTGCATTACGATACCCGGGTCGAGTACTTCGCCGAACGGCGGGCTTTCGTGACCCTGCCCGACGGCGCCACCCTGAAGGTGCTCTCTTTCGGGTACAGCAACCTGGTGGCGGACCTTTTGTTTATCTGGGCCATCCAGTTCTATTCCGCCACCCACCTGACCAACCGGTTTGATTACGTGGAACACATTTTCAACGTCATAACGGACCTCAACCCCCGCTTCAAGGCGCCCTACCTGGTGGGCTCGTGGATCATGGGCCTGGAAGGCGGGCGCTACCGCATGGCCATCCGCCTGCTGGAAAAAGGGGCGCGCAACAATCCGGATGAGTGGATATTCGAATACGATGCCGGGTTCTACGCCTACCGCGAGCTCAAGGACCTGGCCCTGGCGGAAAAGTTGTTTAAACAGGCCGCCCAGCGCCCCAATGCCCCCCAGCTGATCAAGCGCAAGTGGGCGCACCTGGTGTACATGCAGGACAACCTGGATTTCGCTTTCAATCTCTGGAAAGAGCTCGAAAGCTCGGCCACGGACCAGCTGTCCCGGGATTCGGCCTTTCATCACCTTTACCAGATCGATTTCGAGCGGGACCGGCTGGTGCTGCAGCGGGCTGTCACGGCCTTCCGCAACCGTTTCGGCCGCAATCCCGCCGAGCTCGAAGAGTTGCGCCGGCGGGGAATCCTGAAGGAAGTGCCGCTGGATTATCAATCGCAGCCGTACATTTATGACCCCCGGACGGGTGAGATCCGGGCCAGACGAGACTACAAATGGAAATCATCGTACTGATCGTGGCGGGTTTGAGCGTGGGCAGTTTTCTCAACGTGGTGATCCATCGCCTGCCCCTGGGGGTGAGCCTGGCGTTGCCCCGTTCCCATTGCCCGGTGTGCAAAAAAAAGTTGCGCTGGTTCCACAACCTGCCGGTGCTCAGCTTTCTGGCCTTGCGCGGGCGCTGCGCCTATTGCCGGGCGCCCATCGCCTGGCGTTATCCCCTGGTGGAAATCGCCACGGCCGGGATTTTCTGGCTGTCCTGGGCCCGCTTCGGGCAACGCCCCGTGCACGCCGTTTTTGTCGCCGTGTTTCTCTGCATCCTGCTGGTGTTGTCGCTCATCGACCTGAAGCACATGATCCTGCCGGATGAGTTGACCCTGGGCGGCGCCGTGGTGTTCCTGGTATACGCCTTTTTC